>Ga0209685_1001471_pt1 | contig 10369 bp, 8 predicted proteins | sample SaaInlV_DNA_120m_FD_184685 | JGI IMG/M metagenome (GOLD analysis project Ga0209685, IMG submission 184685) | Marine microbial communities from expanding oxygen minimum zones in the Saanich Inlet - SI075_LV_DNA_120m (SPAdes) (version 2) | ecosystem: Environmental > Aquatic > Marine > Unclassified ... | reverse complement strand
ATTCATAAAATACGTTTATAAATAAAAATAACTACTTTCTAAATTAATAGAAAGTTCTATACTATAAAATTATAGTATAGGAATATAGAGTTAAAATATTTTAGAAAGTTGTTTCTCAAAATTATGTTCTGAAAAAGTTTTAGTAGTATTTATAGACCCAGTAGAAAGTTTATCTCTCAGAGATGAATTAGATAAAATTTCATAAGTCTTTTCAATAAACTCAGAATCTGAATTTACCAAAAATCAATTATATCAGTTTTTAACTATTTCTTTTGCTCAGGAAAGATTATAAGATATCACAGGAACTCAAATAGACATAGATTCTAAAATGACAAGTCAAAATGAATCTACTTTAGAAGGAAATAAAAATAAACTAGATTGCTCTAAGCTTTCTATTATTTGTTTTTTATCAACAAATCATAAAAATTTTATATTTTTTTCACTTTTGTATTTGTTTTTAAATTTTTCAACTTCTTTTCACCCTCATCAGATATTTAAAATAAGATCTGGGATCTTTTCTTTTAATTCATTATAAGTCTGAAAAATCATTTCTAAATTTTTACCCTCTACCCATCTACCATAAGTAAATATTACTTTTGACTTTCTCCCCTCCTTACTAGGGAGGGGTTGGGGGTGGGGTTTTTTATTTTCGCTGTTATAATTCAAAAACTGATTATCCAATACAGGATATAGTATTTTTGAATTCACCTTATATATGTCTTCTATAGAATCTTGTAAATATTTACTATTAACAATTACAGAATCGATATTTTTAATAATACTTCTTTCAAAAAATCTTTTTAACTTTATATATACGTTTGTCTTTTGTCCATAATACCATGGGTAATGATGATGCCACCATATAAGTTTAGCTTTACTTCTAAATAAAAGTTTTGAAATTACTCATACAAAATGCATAGGTGAATTTCAAATAATAATGTAATTACTTTTTCTTATAGCATATGCTATTTTAAAAATACTAAGAATCTTAGAATTATTGAAATAGTTTATTTTAAAATTGTTTTCATTAGATGGAAACAACTTTTTATTATAAGAGAATGCATACAATGTTACATCATTATTTTTATCTTTAAGGAAATTTGATAAATAAATCATCATATTTACTGCTCATCATTTCTTAGTTAAATAAGGATGAAGAATAGCAAGCTTTTTATTAGTTGGAATCATAATACAAATAGTTTATAGCAAAACACAAAGGTTAAAGCCTTAACCCAAAAGTTGTTTACAACTATGGGAAGCAATAATCAAAATTTATTTAATTACTATTCCCCATATTCGTAAAAGACTTTTTAGTTAGACTTAAAAAATATTTTTTTGTTCTATATTTAAAGAACATCTTCGGATCATTTTAAGGACCAAAATATTAACTTAAATATTTTAATCTTTTTATATACTAAAGCAAACAAGCAAGCCCATATTTCACACATTCTTCACATAGATTTTTTATCTAAAATATATTATAAAATAAATAAAAAAATATGCAAAAAAAAACTCTCTTGAATCCATAGCTACAAATGAGCTAAGAATTTAAAAAAGTTATATTAATATATAATTTATAGTATTATTTTACTATCATTGTGATACAGTATCCGCAAGATTCATAATTGGTTGCATAATTGCCATTGCAATAAATCATACTATAATCGCTAGTGTTACAATAATAAACGGTTCTAAAAGCTTATTTAATATACTAATAGTATTATCCACTTCATCATCATAAAAATCAGCTACTTTTAATATTGTTTGATCAAGCTTAGCTGTTTGTTCTCATACTTGAATCATTTGTATCATCATTTCTGGAAATAATTTATCACCATCTAAAGATTCCCACATCTTGATTCAAATAGAAATATCTTCAGATAATAATAGTATTCTTTGCTTATAAACCTCATTTCAGACAGCTGCAGAGGTTATCTTTAATGATTCTACTACAGAAACTCAAGAACCTACTAGTCAAGAGAATACTCTTGAGAATTTTGATAAAATTAATTTTTTATTTATTGATCAAAAGACTGGTATATGAAGCATTACATTATCAAATATATACTTTCAATCTGGTGTTTTTTTCCATATAGAAACGATAAATACTATTACAACAATGATAATTATAAATAGAAACCAATATCATCTAAAAGCATCTGAAATTGACATTAAAAGCTTAGTTGACGCTGGTAGCGTAGATTTATCATCAAATATATCTAACAACTTAGGAACTATTGCTGTCATCATAACAGCAACAACACCAATAACCACAACTATAATAAACATTGGATACATCATCGCTGATTTGATTTTTCATGTTAATGACTCTACTTTTTCTATTTGTGAAGCCAAGTCTGATAATACTTTATTTAGTTGTCATGTTTTTTCTCATGATTTAATAATTCATATTTCAGCTTCAGAAAAACTAGCAGGATACTCTTCTAAACATTCAGATAAGTTCTTTCATTCTTTAAGTTCTTCACCAAATCTTCACAGTATTTGTTTGAATACCGGATTTTTTTCTTGTTTTTCTAATACTATAATCGACTTCATTAATGTCATTCAAGCATTTGTCATTGTTGACAAAAGACGATAAAAAATTACCTTTTCTTTTGTTTTAACTGACTGCATAGACATGATGAAATCATTTATTCTATCCATAAAAGTACCAGATGATGCTGTAGACACTTCATTCTGGACATTATTGTCATTCTGAGAATTTTTTTCATCATCTAAGATTAAAAAATCTGCCATAATAAATTATTAAAATCTAAACTTAATTATCACTTTTGTGATTTCGCAACTCTATATACCTCTTCTAAACTTGTTAATCAACTCAAAGCCTTCATAATTCAATCTTGTTCCAGAGATATCATTCCGTCTTTAATTGCTTGATTATTAATATTAAAAGCCGAGGCACCAGTTAGAACCATTTCTTTTACTCAAGGAGTAATCTCTAATACTTCATATAATCATACTCTTCATTTATATCAAGAATCATCACACTTATCACAACCTACAGGTTCAAAGAATGATGGATTTTTTAATTTATCTCATACTCTTCTAGCTAGTTCTTTTTTATCTGTAATACTTATTGCATATTTAATATTTTCTAATGTTTGTGGTCAAACATCTTTTAGAGAAACTTCTTTTTTACAAGTACATAATCTTTTAACAAGCCTTTGAGCTATAATAACATTAAATGATGCTGGTATCAAAAATGGTTGTACTCACATATTCAATACTCTGGTAATAGTTTCTGATGCATTATTTGTATGGATTGTAGACAAAACTAAATGTCATGTCAAAGATGCTTCTATGGCTATATCTACGGTTTCTTTATCTCTCATTTCTCATACCATTATTATATCTGGATCCTGTCTAAGTGCTGTCCTTAATCAATATGCAAATGTATATCATATATCAGGTTTTACTTGAGATTGATTAACACCATCAACCTGATTTTCCACAGGATCTTCAAGTGTCATTATATTTACTCAAATTTTATTTAGATTAGTAAGTGCTGAATACAGCGTTGTAGATTTACCAGAACCTGTTGGACCTGAGGTTAATATAATACCATTAGGTAAAGATATAGCCTTCATAATAAGATCTTTGTTTTGTCACTCAATTCATAAATCATTAAGTGATGGTATTTTTTTACTTTTATCAACTATTCTCATTACTATCTTCTCTCAATGAACAGTAGGAAGTGTAGAAAGTCTCAAATCAAGTGATTTTCATTCAATTGTTGTACTTATTCTACCATCCTGAGGAATACGAGATTCATCAATTTTTAAATCTGATAATATTTTAAATCTAGCTACAATTCAGCTATGAAGAAAGTTTTGATATTCTAAAATTTCCTTTAACTCACCATCTAGTCTATATCTTAATCTAACATATGAAGTAAGAGGTTCAATATGTATATCTGAAGACTCTCAAAGAACTGCAGCTAATATCATATAGTCGCAGACCTGTTGAATGTTATCTCATTTATACACCAAATCTTTAAGTTTGGCAATTACCTCTTTATAGTTCATATTACTTAGTCTTTAAATTTATTAAGTATTGGTTCAATAATGGTTTCGTATTTTAGTGCTTTTTTATATGTTTCTTCTATATCTTCTTTTTTAATTAATTCTTTTTTAAGTGCCGTTATTTCTTTACTTATTGATTTAAGTGATTCGTTCATCTTGGTTAAGTTTATACGTTCAATTCCATTTAAATCAGTTCTTTTTAATTCTTTGTTAACATCTCATTGAGCTGTATAATAGTTTTTAATTATTCAATTAATAAATTCTTCAATTTTATAAGCTGGTTCTCATTTAATATAAAACATTAAATCTACTATTATATCGTATTCATCATTTCATTGTGTAGTAACTATAAATTTTTTAAAATCATCATCTCATCTAGGAGCATAAGAGGAATCTAAATATTCTGTCATCGTAATTTTTGATATATCCGTAATTTGATGTTCGAATATATTATAATCTGAACTATATCTATCTCATTCTAATATCATTTTTTGTCCATTTTTTGATAAGAATCAATAATCATCATTTATTATTATATCATCATCTTTGATACTAATATTTCATACATTTTCTATAAAATATAAGAAATTTATTATTCAAGCCTTTGTTCAACTAAGTGATAATTTTAAAGGGACAAAATAGATATTTGAGTCTAAGGTATCTCAAATATTTTTGCTAGTAGCAAAATCTTCTATCAAAGTTACCTTATTAATACCTATTGAATTTGAGCTCTCGAAATTAAAACTTTCAATTAATGATTCAACATAATTAATAAATCTATAATTAGTTAAAAATTCTTCTCAAAAATCTACAGAATTATCAGAATATGAAGGTAATATTTTAGATATTTTAGAATCTTGTTCTTTTGAATCAATTCACGATAATTCATTACTTTTTGAAGCTAAAAATTTATCAAAACTTGGAAAATCCTTATTTGTTAGATTTTCAGAATAAAATAAATCTGTCATATTTTTTAATATTTCTGAAACTACTACATTTGAATCAGCTGAATTATTTAATGATTTAAATTGGTCAAAACTTAATCATTCTTTTTCTATTAATTCAATACTAGTATATAACTCTCATATCATTTTTTTATCCTCTTCTATCAATTTTATTTGTGGATACAAACTAGTATATGTATAAGCTACTAATGAAATAACTAATACAAAATAAAAAATAAAATGTATAATTATTCAATTTCCTTCTCTTTTAGATCTTTTCATAATTATTTTTGGTTATAATTTAATACTAAATTAAACTGTGTTTTATTAGTAAAGTTTGTCTTTTCTCAAAGAATAGTCTCTGATCTAAATACTTTTTGCTTATTTACAATACTAAATACTGTAGATTGTTTCTCAATATAATTTAAAAAACTATTTGCTATAGATATAGATGTTCACTTCAAAGTATCATTTGTTGTACCATCATATCATCTTAATCATTTTTCAAATCATTCAGCATATGCTATACAATTTAATGCTAATGTTTTCTTAACTCCATCTATAGAAATATTGCTACACTGTATCTTTTGCTTATCTACAGAATTAAATTCATTTTTTAAATCATCAAAACTTTCCAAAATAGATAAAACAGCTAGTTTATTCTCAGATTTATCAGATAAAAATAAAACATCCTTTGACTTAACAAAATTTTCTACTCTATATAATTTTTCTAATATCGTTAATATTTCCGACACCTGCGCTGACTGAATTTCTTTTAAACTATCAGAATAAGTCTTTTTTAGAGATGCTACTGAAGAACAATAGTCATCTGAATTTGTGATATCTCATAATATTATAATACAAAATGGGTCTAATACATTACTATTAGTCAGATCTTCATTCTTTTGAACATATATATATGAGAATAATAATGCAAATGTTATGATTCATAACCAAAAAGCAGTTTGAAAAATATCTCATACTTTTGAAAGATAAAAATAAATATCCTTATTTCTTTCCTGTTTAATCTTATTTACTTCATCTATTAAGTTTGAATCATCAACAAACTCATCAAAAATATTAGATGAATCTATCTCTTTGTTTTCTTCTGTTGCGCTAACTTCTTCGATTGTTTCTTCGATTTTTTTATCAGCCATATAATATAATTAAATAATAACTGATTTAATAATACCATAATAAGATTTAAAAAACAAAAAAATAGCTTTACAAATATCAAATAATTATTATGACTTAGATTTTAATACATCTAAGAACTGATCAATCTTTCCTTTTTTTATATTTATTCCTTCAGGAAAGGCATCAAAAAACTTTTCTCCCCAAAATGTAGATATTATTCTATTATCTAATAAAACTACAATTCAATTATCTTTTTTTGTTCTTATTAGTCTTCAAAATCACTGTTTCAACTTAATAATTGCCTTTGGAACAGAATATTCTAAAAAAGGATCCTTAAAAAATACACTTCTTGCTTGAAATATAGGATCAGTTGGTACAGAAAATGGAAATTTATGAATAATTAAGTACTTAAGGTCTTCTCATGGAATATCTACTCACTCCCAAAAGCTATCAGTTCCAAGTAAAATTGAATTATCTGGATTATCTAGAAAAAAACTTAAAAGCTTAATCTTGCTTCATGCTATTCATTGAGCATATATATTAATTCCCTCTTTTTTTAAATCTCAATTTAAACTAGTATAAATCTTTTTAATTATATTGTAACTAGTTAGTAGTGTTAATACCTTTCATCTAACGATAGAATAAAACTTTCATAGAAAATCTACTACTTCATTAGAATTACTTTTTATATTTCATATATCAGTAGGGATAAACAATGTCGCCTGTTTTTTATAATCAAAGTCACTTTCAAAAGAATGAAAATTAAAATCATCCAAAAATAACAAGGTCTTAAAATAATCAAATTTTCATCAAATTTGAAGTGTAGCTGATGTCAGTATACAACTACTCAATTTGTTCCATAAATTGTCCCTAAGATACTCTCATGGGTTTAAAAGAGTATACTCAAAACTCATTCCATTTCTATCATTAAAACTCAGTATTCTAATAAACTCTTTGTCCGATTTCTTGTCCAAAGTCGTTTTTATAATATCTAAAAAAGACTGCAATAATGCTATCTCTTTAGTAAAATCATGTCACTCCCTTATAGACAAGTTGTCTACTATGTCTATAAAGTCTAATTCTATTTTTTTTAATAAATTTCAATAATCTATGTCATCAAAAAAATCTGCTTCCAATAATGTAAGTTTAAAATTTTGCTGCGATCAGACCTTATTATTTAAATAATTAAAAGCATAATCATCTAAAAGTTCTAGTTTAGAAATAAGACTTTCTTTTAACTTCAAAAAAGTTATTTTTTTAGCTTCTATTTTATTGAGAGTTTTTTCTATTAAATCAAAACTTTCAGATAAATTATTTAAGTTATATTTTTTTCTTAATGAATCTGTAACAGAGTCTTCTATATTATGTCATTCATCAATAACTAAATTCTTTATTTTTCATAATACTCATGATTCTTGATTTAAATCTGAAAATAATAAACTATGATTAATTATAATTACATTTGACGATTCTAATTTTGTTCTTGCTTTAAAAAGGAATTCATATCTTCTATAATCATTTTTTTCAGATAATACAGAAAAATTATCAGAATTTATATTTCTGATAAATGAAAATTCTTGTCAAAAATAATTTAATTCATCTAATTCTCAATACTTGGTTGTATAAAGCCAAAGAAGTATTTTTGACAAAAATCAAACTTTTGAGTAAGTTAGATCATCCAACCAAAATTCATCAAAATATAGTTTAACACTCAAATAATTGCTTTTTCACTTAAGTTTTGTAAATCTAAAATCTGATCATAATTTATCTTTTAAGGTTGCTAAATCCTTTGAATATAATTGATCTTGCAGAGTTTTTGTCTTTGTTGATATAAATACCTTTTCTCCAGTTTTAACAGAATGAGTAATTGAAGGTATTAAATATGCAAAACTTTTTCATAATCAAGTTGGCGCCTCTATAACAACTTTTTTATGTCTATTAAATGAGTCCATAATCATATTTGTCATCTTTAATTGATTCTCTCTCTTCTCTACTCAATCAATATTATCAAACTTCTTAGACATATTCTTATTGCCTATTTTTTTGTCTATAATCAACTTTTCCTCTGTATCAAGTTTTCATATATGTTTTAATAATTTTTTTTCAAAATCAGTAAAGGCCAAATTAGAGTCTATATTTTCAAATAAATGTTCTCTTAAAAATCATATATTTTTATCTTCTGATTTGTTAAATATATAAAAAAGTAGATGTTTTTTCTCTTTTGATAACTTTTTAAATTTTTTGTTTAATTCTTCAAATAATTTAATTGTAGCTTTAACATCATTTAAAGCTCTATGTGCTCACTCAAATCACACTCAAAATAAATTACATAACATTTCAAGATTAAGTGAAGAGGCATTAAATGCTAGGAAATTTGCCAAAAAGAAGGTATCAATTGCTATATTATTATTTATATCAATTCAATGGTTTAAAAAGAAATCTATATCAAAATATACATTATGTCCTAGGAGAGGCAAATCTCAGACAAATTCTGTTATTTCAGCTTTTAAGTCCTCAAAACTTGGGGCATTAGCTACGTCATCATCATGAATGTTAGTTATATTTGATATTAAGTCAGGAATTTCTATTCAAGGATTAACAAGTGAGTTAAAAGTATCTATGACTTCATATGTTTTTTCATCAAATTTAATCATTGCTACCTCAATAATCCTATCATTGTACTTATCTAAACCAGTGGTTTCCAAATCAAAACAAATAATCATAATATCTAAATAAAGCTTGAATAAAATATATACATATATATAATATATAAATAATAGCGATTAACAAAAACTAAAATGAAAAAAATAGTATATTATATATTATTTATATTAAGCTTTTTATCTTTCTGTAGTGTTTCAGCATTAGAAACTGAATATAATACAGAAACTAATGTTAAAAAGGCTATTTTGGTTGAAGATTATATAGTTAGACATAAATGAAAGGTAGAAGAATTCATAGATAAATATAATATAACTAATAATTGAAGCCTAAATAATGATATAATAGAATTAGAAGAGTCTATAGAAGCACTAAAAAAAATACAAAATACTGATATTCATAAAGAGGCAGCTGAAGAAATAATACAAGCTGTTATAAAAAGAATAAAAAGGGTAAATGAAAATCTCAAAATTAAGCTAAAGGAAGAGAAACTAAGGTTTGAGAAAGAGTTAAATACAAAAAAAAATACATATTCAAAGTTATGAATTAAACTATCTGATAAAATTGATAGTATTAACCTTAAAGTAGCAAAGAATATTTTTAAAAATAAGACTATCCTATCATTAAAGGAGTCAAAAATTAAGCAAAATTTAATAAATCTAAATAAAGAAAGCCTTAAACTAAGAAATTTTTGAAATTTTGTTTTTACATCAGAAAAGGAAATAAAAGATTCATTTATAAGAATATTAAAGAATATCAAAAGAGAAGTAGCTTCTATGAAAGAACAATTAAAATAAAAAAGACTAGTATACTAGTCTTTTTTTAATCATAAACAATCAAACAGTCAGCCTAGTTCCTTCTTTGATAAATGTTTGTATTCTCAATAATCTAATTTTCAGAGCTCAATATTCTCTATTCTTATTCTTTTTAACTTTTTTACTCTTGATCCTAATTTTTCTACCATTCTTCTAATTTGTCTATTTTTTCACTCTGTAAGTACAATACTGAACTTTCAAGATGATATTCTTTTAACTTTTGCCTCATTAGTATAAGCTCATAGTATAAATAATCACTTCCCCATTCATTCAAGTTGTTCATCATCAAATGATCAAAATGTTTCTACTACATATTCTTTTGAATGTTCATATCTAGGATGCATTAAAAAGTTAGCAAGCCTACCATCATTTGTCATAAGAATAAGTCATGTACTTTCTTTATCTAGTCTTCATATAGGAAATACTCTTTCTTTTACATCCATTATATCTACAATATTTTTTTCATTATGTTGAGCACAAGTTGTTTCTATACCTCTTGGTTTGTTTAACTTATAATAGACAAGATTTTTTTGTTCTTCTATTGCCTTATCTAAGAGCTCTACCTTATCTTGTTCTGGACATACTGACTCCCCTATTTTGGCAACTTGTCCATTAACTTTTACTAGTCATCTTTCTATATAATCTTCTGCTTTTCTACGTGAACATATTCAAGCCTGAGACATGTATTTTTGTATTCTTATTTTTTCCATTATTTTGTTATACTATTTTTAAAATGATTAAATATATCTATATATAAATCTGCTCAATA
>Ga0209685_1001466_pt1 | contig 10398 bp, 9 predicted proteins | sample SaaInlV_DNA_120m_FD_184685 | JGI IMG/M metagenome (GOLD analysis project Ga0209685, IMG submission 184685) | Marine microbial communities from expanding oxygen minimum zones in the Saanich Inlet - SI075_LV_DNA_120m (SPAdes) (version 2) | ecosystem: Environmental > Aquatic > Marine > Unclassified ... | reverse complement strand
GAGGCTTTGATCGATCAATAGATATAACTCAAATAATTAAGTTTTCAATATATGGAGATAGTGGTTTTGATCCTGAAGCAAAGCTATATTGGAGACATCATGAAGGACAGTTGAATAAAATAGCTAAGAAAAAAGGCGTGGTTTGGTGTACTGAATTACAGAATGTTGTCAAAAATGAAAAAATTGTTGAAATTTGGAGAGAATTATTTACTCGAAATCAAGTTCAATTACTGAATAAGTTTATTAAAAATTCGAGTCGTCAAAATGGATCTTCGGTAGCACTAGAAGCATTAAGAAATAAAGAGCCAATAGTTTTTTTTACGGTAATAAAAAATATTATTATTAATTGCCCTTATTTTTTATTTTATGCGTTGTGGTTCTCACTGCTTGAAGTACTGAAGATGTTCTATGAGAAAGTATCAAACATAGTAGGCTATAAATGAAAAAATTAGAATATAAAATTTCTGTTAGTTTTAAAAGATTTCTAGGCTTATTAGTAGAGTACATTAAGTCAAGTAAGCGTTTAGTCTTTATCTATTTAACCGTATTACTTCTTGACTCTTTTACAAAGATGTTTTCAGTTGTTGCAATTATACCTCTTATCGATTTTTTATCTGACGGTAACGCTGCTGATTTTCAAAAAGTAACATTGGTGTTTATAGATGTTCTTTCAACGCTAAGTATGGAATATACGTTAACAACTAGCGTATTGTTATTCATATTAGCAATACTATTGGCATTATTAGCAGAAATATTTTTCTATTTTATTGGACGCAAAAATGCTTATAACATAAGCTATTACCTTACGTCTAAGGGAATGAGGAGTTTTTTTAATCGCGGCCTCAAGTTTATTAACTCACAGACTTTTGGTGTTATACAAAATACTTTTCAAAGGGAAGTTGAGCAAATTTCAGGAGGAGTAGACGGCATTCTTTTAATGATATCTAGCCTTATTCAGATATTGTTTATGTTGTTTCTTGCTTTTAGCTTGTCAGTAACCATGACTACAGTTACATTAATAATTATGTTTGTAGCTATTATTATGATGTCAAGCTTAAACTTTCTAATTTCAAGGCTAAGTGCTAAAACAACATTATCTGGTAATGAACTTTCACAGGCATTGTTTGAGCCACTTATGAATGCTAAACAGATTTTGTCTTACGGTCGCTCTGAATATGCTTTTAATAACCACACACAAATGTTTAAAAAGCATACTTCTGATGCATTATTGTCACAAACTTTGACATATTCAGTCCCACTAATATTTAGAATGTTAGGCATTGTTGCTGCATTAGTTGCACTATACTTTTCAATATCAAATGGAGAGAAGACTGTTACACTTGTTGCAGCTTTAATTGCCCTCATCAGAATCACGCCCATTGCAGCACAGATTACTTCGTCATTTGCAGCAATCAGTTCTGCTGTGCCAAGTCTTAATCAATTCGAGAAGTTATTTGGATATGTTCACAAACAACAGGATCATTCTAAATTATCAACGTTTAACGGCTTTTCTGATGCAATTCAATTAGTTGATATTTCGTATTCTCACTCACCTACAAGAGAATCAATCTCCAATATCAATCTAAATATTCCTAAAAACTCTTATATTGCATTTGTAGGCCCGTCAGGTTCTGGCAAGACAACATGTGTTGATGTCATCATGGGGCTCTTTAAACCTTCTTCTGGAAATGTGACAGTCGATAATCAACCACTAAATGAGATTGATTTAAGTTCATTTCTAAGTCGTGTTGGTTATGTACAGCAAACCCCTTTTCTATTCAATGGAACTATTAGGGATAATTTACTTTGGTCATTTCCAAGTGCAACTGAATCAGAAATGTGGGATGCGTTGCATCTTGCCAATATCGATAATTTTATACGCTCAACAAATCAACAACTTGATACTCAGGTTGGAGACAGAGGCGTTGCATTATCAGGCGGCCAAAAACAAAGAATTGTTTTAGCACAAGCTCTGATTCGTAAACCAGATATTTTGGTGCTAGATGAAGCGACAAATTCATTAGACCGTGAATCTGAAACCGCTATTATTAAAACACTTCAAAAAATTAGTCATGATATTACAATTATTTCAATTACTCATCACCCCTTCATGACTGTAAATGCTGACCAAATCTTTGTCTTTGATCAAGGTAGAATTGTTGAATCTGGCACTTATAGTGAATTAATGAGTGTCAAAAATTCTTTTTTACAGAAAATGAATCCATAAATAGATATGAAAATTCTTATTACTGGCGCAGATGGTTTTATTGGTTCTCACCTAACTGAGATGTTAGTGGCTCAAGGTCATGAAATAATAGCACTTTCACAATATAACTCCTTTAACAATTGGGGTTGGTTAGAAGATGTCAACTGTAAAAGTAAGATCAAGGTACTTACTGGCGATATTCGCGATCCACACTTTTGCAAACACATAACAAAAGATGTGGATATTATTTTCCATCTTGCCGCTTTAATAGCCATTCCTTATTCCTATATCGCACCAGACAGTTATGTGGATACTAACATAAAAGGCACACTAAACATCTGCCAAGCAGCGAAGGAAAATGGGAATATACGGGTTATTCATACATCAACAAGTGAAGTCTATGGTACAGCACAATATGTACCTATCGATGAAAACCATCCAATGCAACCACAATCCCCCTATAGCGCAACCAAAATAGCTGCTGATGCAATGGCAATAAGCTTCTTCAATGCTTTTGAATTGCCTGTTACCATTGCAAGACCATTTAATACTTACGGACCAAGGCAGTCTGCACGTGCTGTGATTCCCACTATCATTACCCAGATTGCTAGTGGTATGAAAGAAATCAAATTAGGAGATATTTCACCAACTAGAGACTTTAATTATGTCGAAGATACCTGCAGAGGATTTCTTGCCATTATGGATAATAATCAGACAATTGGAGAAACTATTAATATAGGTTCGAATTTCGAGATTAGCGTGGGAGACACACTCAACCTCATTAAAGAGTTGATGGACAGTGATGTTAAATTCATCATAGATGAGCAACGTATCCGACCAGAAAAGTCCGAAGTATTTCGTCTTTGGTGTGACAATACTAAGATAGAGAAGCTTACTGGATTTAAACCACAAGTTGGTATTCAGGAGGGGCTAAAACGAACTATTGATTGGATCACACGGCCAAATAATCTTAAATCCTATAAAGCAGAAATCTACAATGTTTAATAACTTTGTACGGTTTGTGCAAGAAATGTATAGCACAACAGAGTTAATTCCGCTTCATGCGCCACAATTTAATGGAAATGAAAAAAAATACTTGCTAGAGGCTATAGATTCAACATTTGTATCTAGCGTAGGTGAATTTGTTGACAAATTTGAACACAAGGTGGCTGAGTATACAGGTGTTAAGTATGCCGTTGCTACGGTTAATGGTACTGCAGCACTTCATATGGCATTACAATTATCCGGAGTTAGGAAAGATACAGAGGTAATTACTCAATCACTTACATTTGTAGCAACCTGCAATGCTATTTATTATTGTAATGCAAAACCAATATTTATTGATGTAGATAAAGAAACATTAGGCCTTTCTCCAGTAAGTCTAAAGGCCTTTCTGGAAGAGTATGGTGAACTACGGAATGATGGTTGTTGTTGGAATAAAAAAAGTAACAAGAAGATTGCAGCATGCCTTCCTATGCATACTTTTGGATTCCCTGTACGATTGCAAGAGATAAAAAAAATTTGTGATGATTATCATATAGAATTGGTGGAAGATGCGGCGGAGTCATTAGGTAGTCTATACAAAAATAAACATGTTGGGATGTTTGGAAAAATTTCTGCAATTAGTTTTAATGGTAATAAAATTATCACTTCTGGTGGTGGTGGAATGATTCTTACTAATAGTAAAGAGCTTGCTATACGAGCAAAACATCTTACTACAACTGCAAAAATAGCACATCGTTGGAATTTTGAGCACGATGATATTGGTTATAACTATCGTCTCCCTAATCTCAATGCGGCACTAGGTGTTGCACAAATGGAAGAATTACCAGAGCGACTTGCAAGTAAAAGGATAATTGCTCAACACTATCAAAAGTGGGGCGATGATTATGGATTGCAATTTATGCGAGAACCATATGAAACACGATCAAATTATTGGCTAAATGTAGCTCTCACTCAAGATCAACAACAAAGAGATATTATGCTTGAAGTTACTAACAAACATGATATTATGACGCGCCCGACATGGAGTCCTATGCATAAATTAAGAATGAATAATGGATGTCAGAGGGATGAGCTAATAAATACACTCTGGATACATGAAAGAGTAGTTAATGTTCCAAGTAGCGCACATTTTAAGAATTAATTTTAGGAGTATTTTGTGAAATCCACTGTAAGAGTGATTCCGAGGCTGGATATTAAAGGCCCAAATCTAGTAAAAGGAATAGAATTCGAAGGAAATAGAGTGCTAGGTGTTGCAGAGTATTTTGCAAAGACTTACTATGAGGCTGGTGCTGATGAGTTAATCTACCAAGATGTTGTTGCTAGTTTGTATAGGAGAAATGGGCTATTAGATATTATTAGAAAAACATCAAAGGAAATCTTTATCCCCCTTACCGTTGCGGGGGGCATAAGGAGTATCAGTGATATTAGGGAGGTCCTTCGTGCAGGTGCAGATAAGGTAGCAATTAATACAGCGGCTATTAACAATCCAAACCTAATTAAAGATGCTTCTAAAATTTTTGGAAATCAATGTATAGTTTGCTCTATTGAAGTATATGACTATAAAGGTGAGTATCAATGCTGGACTGATTACGGAAGGGAAGTTACCAATTTCAATGCAATTGATTGGGCAAAACAGGCAGTGGATCTTGGGGCTGGAGAACTTCTTATAACGGCAATTCACAGAGAAGGAACTGGTAAAGGATATGATCTGGATCTAATTGAGCAGATATCAGATGCAGTAAGTGTGCCTATTATAGCATGTGGCGGTGCAGGCAATAAAAATGACCCGTCACAGGTAATTAAAGAGACGAGCGCAGATGCAGTTTCTATGGCATCGATTCTACATTATCATTATATGAAGTCTATAGATACGCATACAATGAATCTCAGTTAAGGATGGGCATGCCTATTGATTCAGGTAATATTGATTTTTTGCGAGAAGGGTACGGAGGAAGTAAAGAGCTAATGGTTGAGCCTTGTTCAATTTCATCTATTAAGGAGGTTATTGAAGAATGTGGCAGACCTGTAAGAAAGTTTGTAGTTGGAGGGGAGTAGAATGAAGAACATTTCAGTTTCAATAATAGATTATGGTCTTGGGAATCTTTTTAATATCCAAAGAGCTTTTGACGCTATCGGAGTTAATAGTATTATAAGTAGCAATCCAAAGGATATTAAAGAGTCATCACATCTACTTTTACCTGGAGTGGGGGCTTTTGAAGAGGGGATGGAAAATCTAAAAAAACAAAGTCTGGTAGAGACAATTTTAGAATTTTCAGATAGCGGAAAATCAATTCTCGGTATCTGTCTTGGCATGCAATTATTAATGAGTCAATCTTTTGAAGGGGGTGAGCATAAAGGACTTGACCTTATAGAAGGTGAGGTTCTGCCGTTAGAGAAAACTCCAGAAATTAAAATTCCTAATATTGGCTGGACTGCGTTAATGAAAAATCAAGAGAAAGAAAAGAGTAGTTCATTGTTAGCAAATCTTCCAGAAGATCCGTATATGTATTTTCTACATTCATATCAAGTGCAAGTAAATGATTCAAATCATATTTTATCTAAAACAATTTATGGAGACAATGAATTCTGTTCTAGCGTACAAAAAGATAATATTTATGGATGTCAGTATCATCCAGAATTAAGTGCTGTTAACGGACTACAGATTTTAAGAAATTTTGTAAACATATAAAAAAAGAGTAAGCTTTATGAGTAAAAAATTATCAGAATTAAAGTATACGTTGGATAATCAGTTTGATGAATTACCTAAAGATGTTGTATATTGCAAGAATTGTGTTGTTTCTAATCAAAGACCAAGAACTGCATTTAATAAAGACGGTGTATGCTCTGCATGTCAATGGGCTTATGAAAAGGACCATGTTATAGACTGGAAATCTCGAGAAAAAGAGTTACAAGATCTATGTGATAGATATCGTAGTAATGATGGTAGTTTTGATGTCGTTGTACCCGGAAGTGGGGGTAAAGACAGTGCTTTTGTTGCGCATCAATTAAAACATAGATATGGGATGAATCCATTATGTGTAACTTGGTCGCCATTTGAATACACTGAAATTGGTTTTAAAAATTTACAAAATTTTACTCGTTCAGGTTTTACAAATATAATAGGTCAAGCGGATGGTGATTTACATAGAAGAATGACCAGACTGGCATTTGAGCTAAAAGGCGATGCATGGGAGCCGTTTACCTATGGCCAAAAAGCTTGGGCCTTTCACATCGCACAGAAGTTTAATATTAAACTTATATTTTATGGCGAAAATGGAGAACTAGAGTATGGAGGCTCCGAAAAATATAAGAATTTGCCAAAAGAATCTCCAGAAGAATGGGATCGTGAGTATTTTAAAGGGGCATCAGTTGATGCACTTATTCAGAATGGAATTGAGATGGGGATTTTAAAGAAAGAAGACCTTCGAAATCCAACGATATCATTATATAAGCCACCATCTCCAGATTTAATATTAAACCAAGGTATAGAAATGCATTGGTTTAGTTATTACAATAAATGGACACCGCAAGAAAATTATTATTATGCTACTAAATACACTGGGTTTATCAATAACCCTGAGGGAAGGTCGGAAGGTACATATACTAAACATGTAAGTTTAGATGATAAAGCAGACGGATTTCATTGGTATTTAAGTTATATGAAGTTTGGTATGTGTAGAGCATCTCGTGATGCGCAAACTGATATTAGACGTCATCATATAACAAGGGATGAAGGGGTAATATTAGTAAACCGATACGACGGAGAATTTCCTAAAAGGCATTTTAATTGGTTTTTAGACTATGTAAATGTATCAGAAGATTTTTTTTGGCAAGTTATGGATTTATATCGTGAAAAATCTAATGTTTGGAAAAAGGTTAATGGGAAATGGGAAATGACAAAACCATGCATTTAAGATCGAGTTTTGATAACCAATAACCATAGGTTGCCTGTATTTCATAAATGATTAAGATATTTACTTTAAGCAATAGATTTTGAACCAGAAAAGAAAAATTTGTGTTATTACTGGAACCCGTAGTGAATACGGACTTCTTTTTTGGTTAATGAAGGAGATTCAAAGTTCAAATACATCTGAATTACAAATTATTGTAACTGGCACACATCTTTCACCAGAATTTGGAGAGACGTATCGTGAGATCGAGAAAGATGGATTTTTTATTAACAAAAAAGTAGAGATCCTTCTCGCATCTGACTCACCCGTAGGAATCAGTAAATCTATGGGCCTTGCGATGATTGGATTTTCAGATGCCTATGCAAATCTTAACCCAGATATTATTGTAGTTTTAGGTGACCGTTTCGAAATCTTTGCCGCAGCTAGTGCTGCAACTGTTGCAAGAATACCTATAGCGCACTTATCGGGCGGTGAAACAACAGAAGGTGCATTTGATGAAGCATTTAGGCATTCTATAACTAAAATGTCACATTTACATTTTGTTTCCACTAAGAAGTATAAAGAACGAGTTATTCAACTTGGAGAGCAGCCCGATAGAGTTTTTGATGTAGGTGCCTTTGGAATTGATAATATAAGAAATTTACAGCTACTTACCAAAGATGATTTGGAAAAATCTCTTGATTTTAAATTTGGACAAAGAAATTTGTTAATTACTTTTCATCCAGTTACTCTTGAAAATTCAACTTCAAAACAACAATTTTCGAATCTGTTGAGTGTATTAGAAAAACTTAAAAATACTCATTTAATCTTTACTCAGGCTAATGCTGATACTGATGGAAGAATTATCAATCAAATGATTATTAAATACGTTAGTTCAAACTCTAATAAAGCAGTTTTTTATAAATCATTGGGGCAATTACGATATCTTTCTACTCTGCAATATATGGATGGTGTTGTCGGAAACTCATCAAGTGGTTTAGTTGAAGCCCCAAGTTTTAAGATTGGCACGATAAATATTGGTGACCGTCAACTGGGGAGAGTTAAGTCAGAGAGTGTAATTGATTGTGATTCAAGTATAAAAGGAATTCAAGGGGCATTTAATACACTTTTCGGTGAGGAATTTAAAAAACTTGTCTCTAATGTAGAAAATCCTTACGATAAGGGTAAAGTAGCTGATAAGATTTCTAGAGTCATTCAAACACATTCATTAGACAATATTTTAAAAAAGAAATTTTATGATATAGAGACTTTAATGTGAAGGACGTTTTTATTATAGCTGAGGCCGGGGTAAATCATAATGGCGATTATAAATTAGCTTTTGCGTTGATAGATGCCGCTGTATTGGCTGGAGCTGATGCAATAAAATTTCAGACATTTCTAGCAGAAAATGTTGTAACAAAGAAAGCAAAGAAAGCAGCTTATCAAGAGTTAACTACATCTCCTTCAGAAAGTCAGTTTGACATGATTAAGAAACTAGAACTTCCATATGAATGGCACTTTGATTTATTGAAATATTGTAAAAAGAAAGGTATTGAATTTCTCTCTACTGCATTTGACCTAGATAGTTTAAATTTCTTAGTAAATGATATCAAAATAAAGACACTAAAAATTGCATCTGGTGAGATTACTAATGGCCCATTTTTACTTGCATGTGCTCAAAAGCAATGCAACCTAATTGTTTCTACAGGAATGGCCACTCTGGGAGAAATAGAAAAAGCACTCAGTATAATTGCCTTTGGTTTCCTTAATGAGACAAGTTCTTTAACTCCACATTCTACATTGGAGTTTCAGAAAGCATATTGTTCATCAAGAGGGAAACAATTGTTGAAAGAGAGAGTTACATTATTACATTGTACAACTGAGTACCCAACACCACCAAGTAATGTTAATCTTGGAGCTATGAAAAGTATACATAGCGCTTTTGGAATAGACGTTGGATATTCAGATCATAGTAAGGGGATTACTGTACCAATAGTTGCAACAACGCTGGGTGCAACAATAATTGAGAAGCATTTTACGATTGATAGAAGTCTTCCTGGGCCTGATCATAAGGCGTCATTAGAGCCAGATGAACTTAAAGACATGATCAAAGGGGTTCGTATGGTGAAGGAGATTATGGGCGATGGCTTAAAGATACCAATGCCTTCAGAAGTAGAAAATAAGAGTGTTGCCAGGAAGAGTTTAATTGCCGCAACCGATATTTCTATAGGTGACACTTTTACTAGTGAAAATCTTACTGCTAAACGACCAGGAACTGGAATCAGTCCGATGTTATATTGGAATTATTTAGGTAAAAAATCTAAAAAAAATTATGAACTTAATGATCTAATAGACGATGAGAGGTAATCTATGCTAAGCAGATTTCAAAATATAACTAAAGAAAATATCCCAAAGATCGATTACCATATGCACACAGTGTGGACTGATGGTGAAAATACATCTTTAGAGATGTATAACAGGGCAATTCAAGAAGGATTAAATTCTATATTATTTAGTGAACATGCTAGAAAGACAAGTGCTGATTGGTTTTTAAAATTTTCTGATGAAATCAGATCTCTACCAAAATCATCATGTCAGGCGTTAGTAGGTGTAGAGACAAAAGTTGTTGATTTTGATGGAGCTATAGATTCTGTTGATCAAATTTTGGAAGTGTGTGATCTAGTCATGGCAAGTGTTCATCGATTTCCAGGTGAAAAGGATATGAAAAAAATGTGTTCTGATATTGACAAAAAAGAAGCGTTAAAGATTGAACTTGATCTTTCATTAGCAGTGTTGGAAAATAAGAGGGTTAATATATTGGGGCATCCTTTTGGCATGTCAATTCGACGATTTAACATACAACCAACAGAAGATGATTTTAAACAAATCATAAAAAAAGCAGCTGAAACTGGCATTGCCATTGAAGTTAATTCACATTATCATGACAATTCTTGGGAAATAATTAACTGGTGTAAAGAATTTGGCGCCCTAATTTCATTGGGTTCAAACGCACATAATGTTAATAAAGTTGGCCATATTAATCGTATTCTCAAAGGTGAGGAGTTTGTATGAAGCCAGTTAGGGTTTTGGTGACTGGTGCTGGTAGCGGTGTCGGTCAGGGGATAATAAAATCTTTAAGAATTTGTAATTACCCTGTAACGATAATCAGTGCAGATATATCGCCTTTTAATTCAGCACTTTATAGGGCAGATGAAGCCTTGATCATTCCAAAAGTTGAGGACTTAAATGCGTTAACTTCAATAATCAAAATAATTAATGCAAATAATATCAATGTTG
>Ga0209685_1001463_pt1 | contig 10409 bp, 10 predicted proteins | sample SaaInlV_DNA_120m_FD_184685 | JGI IMG/M metagenome (GOLD analysis project Ga0209685, IMG submission 184685) | Marine microbial communities from expanding oxygen minimum zones in the Saanich Inlet - SI075_LV_DNA_120m (SPAdes) (version 2) | ecosystem: Environmental > Aquatic > Marine > Unclassified... | reverse complement strand
ATTTTTTACCGAGGTGCTTGGTGCTAATAGGGAGAGGTTGGACCTGCCCTCAATAGCTTTTAAGGGTTGTACCCAGACGCTAAAAGTTGCCAAAGGCAGTGTATCTTTTAAAGTGTTGAGGCATTTTGCCCAGGTTTCTGACATAAAACTTAGCTCGGTATTGTTAGGGTGACTCACCCTAAGATTGGGTTTAAATTAAAATTAATAATGATATACTAAAGCTTTAGTTTTTGCACAGGAGTTATACAAAATGGGGTTAATTGAAAAGTACTTTGAGAAGGTATTATGGAGCTCTCGCCATATGGTTTTGGTGGCTGTTATAGCTTCAGTGTTGTTGTCATTACTTTTGTTTGCAATTACTGCAATAGATGTGATTAGTTTATTGTCACATTCGGGGGACTATATTAGCGCCTCTGGTGAAGAAAGAAAGTTATTAAAAGTTGAAATGGTGGCACACACAGTTGGTGCGATTGATGGGTTTTTATTGGCCACTATTTTGATGATTTTCGCCTTGGGCCTATACGAGTTATTTATTAGTGACATTGACGAAGCTAAAGAAAGCGGCCAGTCATCCAAGGTGTTGGTAATTAATTCTTTAGATGACCTTAAGTCAAAACTGGCTAAAGTAATCCTAATGATTTTAGTAGTGACCTTTTTCGAAGTGTCGCTATCTATGAACTTTACGGGTGCGCTTGATTTGGTGTATTTTTCATTGGGTATTTTAATGGTTTCTTTGGCGCTTTATTTTGGCTCAAAGTCCTCGCACTAAGACGGTTGGGGATTGATTTTTATTGCTAAATAGCGTAACATTGCCCCTTTTTTTATAGCAAATAATTATTATGCGTCAGACAATCGTTGCAGGCAACTGGAAAATGAACGCTTCAAAAGAAGCGGTAAACACTTTGGTAATGGGTATTCTTTCAGGCATGGCCGATGTTAAATCAAAAGTTATTGTTTGCGCGCCTTTCCCTTACCTTTCCCAGGCTGAGGCTTTAGCGACACACTCACAACTACATATTGGTGCACAAGACCTTAACGTTAACGCCTCAGGTGCTTTCACTGGTGAAGTAAGTGCAGACATGATTAAAGATTTTGGCGTAGAGCACGTGATTGTTGGCCACTCTGAGCGTAGAAGCTTGTATGGTGAAACCGATGAAATCGTTGCCCAAAAAGTACAAGTTGCATTGGACAACGGCCTAACCCCTTTATTTTGTATTGGTGAACTATTAGAAGAAAGAGAGTCGGGCAATACAGAAACAGTGGTTTCGCGTCAAATCAATGCGGTGATTGATCGTGTTGGTATTGAAGCATTTAAAAATATTATTGTAGCTTATGAGCCAGTTTGGGCAATTGGCACGGGTGTTACGGCAACACCACAACAAGCACAAGACACACACGCCTTTATTCGCAGCCTATTGGCAGGCCATGATAGTGATATTGCTCAATCAACTCCTATTCTTTATGGTGGCAGCATGAACCCTGCTAACGCTGAAGAATTAATTGGTTGTGAAGATATTGATGGTGGTTTGATCGGTGGTGCATCATTAAAGTCTGATGATTTCTTACACATTTGCAAAGCGGGCTAATTATTATGTCATTTCAAGTTATTCTTATTATTCACGTGCTATTGGCATTGGGCTTGGTTGCATTAATCTTAATGCAACACGGCAAGGGCGCTGACGCAGGCGCGGCTTTTGGTGCTGGGTCTTCTGGCTCTGTATTTGGCTCTCGAGGCGCAAACTCTTTTATTTATAAATTAACCGCTGGCGTTGCTACGGGCTTCTTTTTAACCAGCTTAACTCTGGCTTATTTAGCGACTAATGAAGTCAGCACAGCGGAAGAGCCGCAAAGTGTTATGGATCAAGTAGTAATAGATTCAAAGCCAGTGGTAATATCTGACGTACCTATGATTGACGTCAAAAATAACGACATTCCCAGCGAGTAAGCTCCAAACCTTATTGCCGATGTGGCGGAATTGGTAGACGCGCTACCTTGAGGGGGTAGTGAGCTACGCTCGTGCCAGTTCGACTCTGGCCATCGGCACCATATTAACAAACTTAGATAGATAACAAATCATAACGATAGAGTTATAGAGGTACCAGTACTTTCATTGGAAGATAGGCTTAGTTGCCAACCTCTCTTTTGAACAATCTGATCAACAATTGCTAAGCCTAATCCACTGCCTCCCGTATCACGATTTCGCGAAGATTCGATGCGATAAAAAGGCTTAAAAACCTCCTCTTGATGTTGTTTTGGTATGCCCGAACCCTGGTCTGATATGGTTATTTCCGTAGTTTTATCCGAACAAGACCACGTAATATTAATAGGCTTTTTCTTGCCATAACGTACAGCATTTTCAATAAGATTAAATAGAGTTCGATGTAGGGCGACAGCGTAAGTGTCAACGTCGCCGTTATCAGCACCAACTAGGTTAATGGTTTGATTTTTTGATGGATTAATCTCACCAATAATATCACTGACTAAGGCGTGAATATTAACACGCTCAATATTGCCTTCTTCCAAACCTTTGGTGAGTTGCATGTACTCTTTAATAATGATTTCCATATTACCAATAGAGTTGCTAAGTTCGTTTTTTAGTTCGTCGTCTACATTATCTGGCAGCATCTCCAGTGCCACCCTCATTCTGGTTAAAGGGGTGCGTAAGTCATGAGATATTCCACCCAAAAGAACCGTGCGGTTTTCTAGTAAGTTTTGCACATTGGCAGACATTTTATTAAAGGCTTTTGCAGTTTCTGCCAATTCTTTTGAGCCTTCTTCTTTAAGAGTTTCCGGAATACCCCCCGATCCAATTACTTTAGCGGCTTGAGATAATTTCTGCACTGGACGGGTGATTTTTCTAACCAGTATTAGACTACTAAAAACAGCCATGATTGCCAATATTGAAACGAGATATAAAGCCACATAAGGCAGGGCTACACCTATTCGTTGTTGGTCAAATCCAATTCTCACTGTTTCATTAGCAACCTGAATGTCAACCCAATGTCGATCAGAATTTCCTACTTGAGGGGTGATATCTACATTAGAGCCTAAGCGTTTTGATAAGGTTTCTTCCATAAAATTGAAGTGTGGTTTTAGGTGTATATGCTCTGCTAGTTTTTCATCGCCCTTGCCCCAAAATAATTGATGATTGGTTGATAGTTCGTCAATAAAATCTTGGCGAGTTTCTGGCGGTAACTCAATATAGGTTTTGGCCGATAATAAAATAAGTGAAGCCAAATCGTCAGCATTTCTTTTGCCCACAGGCAGGATAATAAAGTAACCTGCAATGGTAATCACCGCTAATAAAAATGCCAGCATGGTGCTGGATATGATTAAAGAGGTGCGACCAAACAGGGTTTTAGTCATGCAGTATTATCTCTGTTAGGGGTGAAGCGATAACCCACACCGCGTACGGTGCGAATAAATTGTGGCTGAGATGGGCTTGGCTCAATTTTCTTTCTTAGGCGGGTTATTCGAACGTCAATAGAGCGGTCGAACGGATCTCGATCTATGCCTGATAATTCATCTAGGATGAAGTCTCTACTAATAGGGTGGTTGGGATTGTTGATAAACAGCTGTAACAGTTCGGTATCGGCGTATCCCAAGACAACCTCTTTATCATTCATAAGAAGAATAAGCGAATTTTTGTTAAAGCTATAGGGGCCAAATTCAAATAAATCACTAGCTGTCGATTTCGGTGCATTTGCATAGACAGATCTTCTAAGTAGTGCATTAATACGAGCTAACAACTCTCTTGGATTAAAAGGTTTGGCCAGGTAATCATCAGCGCCAACCTCTAGACCAATAATGCGATCAATATCTTCACCCTTGGCAGTTAACATCATAATTGGAACTTCTGATACGCCTCTAAGCCTTCTGGCAATAGATAGGCCGTCTTCACCGGGAAGCATTAAATCTAGTAAGATTAAATCAGGCTGATGATTGTTTAGCCATTCATCCATCTGTAGAGCGTCACCAACGCACTCACTATTAAACCCTTGCTCATTTAAGTAGCGAGTCAACATACGACAGATGCCCGGGTCATCGTCAACAATAAGAATACGTTTGCTATTAATCATGGGTTTGATTATACGTCAGCGCTTGGTTTATTGGTGCTGGTTACAATTGGTAACAAACTGATACTATTTGATTTATTCAAGTAATGCTGCGGTTACATTGAACCCCTATACTGACCCCAGATTTAAAAACAATTTTAATAACAGCGGAGTAATAACATGAAAACAATCAGCAAGGTTTTAGCAGTATCAACTGTCCTTTTAGGCGCATATGCGGTACAAGCACATATGACAAACCACCACCACCAACACGGCGACTTATATAACAAAGTGCAGGCAATGTCAGCAGCAGATAGGGCAGGTTTCGAAAAAATGATGCACAGTAATATGGGCAAAATGTCACCACAAGAAAAGCAAGTATTCATGGAAAAAATGAGAACAACTCAGGGAGTTGGTGAAGATCACCAGGAAACCATACATAGAAAGCAAGAAGTGAGAAACGATGTTAATGCAATGTCAACAGTAGAGCGGGCTGAGTTTGTGAACATGATGCGCAATAAAATGAGCAGCGCCTCTGATGCGGAAAAACATGAGTTTTTTGATTACATGGGTATGAATAGCCAAGACAGACATTCGTTTTTTGAGCGCTTGGGTATTAAACACCAGGGCGTACACCAAAACACAAGCCCTAGTTATAATGAAAAACATGATTATGGCCATGGTTTTGGCAACAGGTAATCAAACAATATAGCCTGACTCTGCAATGCTATATTAATAGGAAAATAAAATGAACAAAATAAAAACAATGCTATTGGTCTTTATAATTTTAGTATCTAGCGCGGTATTTTCAGATGAAAGCGGCGCCGATAAACGAGCAACTATTTATCTCGATGATGAAGAGCGTGCTATCGTTTTGGAAGAAATGAGAACGTTTTTATCAACAATTCAAAAAATAACACAAGGCATTGTTGCCGATGACATGGTGCAAGTATCGCACGCAGCGAAAACCATGGGCAACAATGCCTCTGCCGGTGTATCATTATCATTGATATTTAAGCTCCCACTGGGCTTTAAACTACTTGCAGCAGACACACATCAGAAGTTTGATGAAATTGCAATAGACGCAAGTTCGTTTGCCGATCGAGAGCACGCATTAGAGCAAACCTCAGTATTAATGAAAAACTGCGTTTCATGTCATGCGACGTATCGGATAGACTTAGAAGAAGATTAGGTTGTAATTAGTAAATATAATAATTAATTGGAGTAAGATTTTATGAACTGGCGTCATCGTACTGAAAGAAAATTTGAGAGCTTTTCAGATCTTGTATTTGAAAATAGCAAAAAAACCATTGTGGCAATATTGTTGGTAGTTTTTGCATTAGGAAGCCAATTGCCACAGCTTACAATGGATACTTCAACGGAAGGATTCTTGCATAAGGCAGACCCTATGCGCCTGGCATATGATGATTTTCGTGACCAGTTTGGTCGAGATGAAAAGCTCTTGGTTGCTATTAAAACGGACAATATTTTTGATCTTGGCTTTCTAAATAAGCTTGAAAAATTACATAACCGTCTTGAAAATGAATTAACTGAATTTGGTGCACAAGATGTTAATTCATTAATTAATGCTAGAAATACTTATGGTAATAAAGACAGTTTAATTGTTGAAGATTTGTTTGAAGAGCTGCCAAAAAATCAAGCAGATATTAATCCACAAAAACAACGAGCACTCAATAATCCACTATTTGAAAACTTACTTTATAGTAAAGATCAAACTTTCACAACGATTGTGATTGATACACAAACCTATTCATCATTTGACGCCGATGGAAAATTGATTGTTGAGAGTGAAGAAGACGAATTTGCTGATGAAGATGAGACAGCTACACAGGTAAAACAGGTGTATTTTTCTGATGCTGAGAACACGGTTTTGGTTAAAAAAACCCAGGCAATTATTAAAGATTTCGAGAATACTGATTTTGAAGTATACCTCACAGGATCGGCAGTTATTGCTGGCACTTTAAAACAAAGCATGCAGGCAGATACCAAGAGCTTTGTACAAAAAATGGTGATCGCTATTATTATTGTTTTGGCGATATTATTTAAACGTGTATCAGGTGTATTTTTGCCGCTCATTGCGGTGACATTTACCATCTCTGTAACACTTTCGTTGATGGCCATGACTGGGACGCCATTCACCATTGTGACGCAAATCATGCCTTCATTTTTGCTTGCTGTTATCACCGGTGGCGCCATTCACTTATTGGCTGTTTTTTATAAAGATTTGGCAAAGTCTCAGGATGTAAAAGCCTCTTTAAATTATGCCATGGGACATTCTGGTCTTGCCATTGTGATGACTTCTTTGACGACAGCAGCAGGGTTATGGTCGTTCTCATTTTCTGAGTTATCACCCGTTGCAGATTTAGGTGTGTTTGCTAGTAGCGGCGTTATTATTGGGCTGTTGTTTAATTTGGTGTTGTTACCAGCACTAATTAGCGCCATGAATCTCAAGGCTAAATCAAGTGCGGAAGATGCCAAAGAACACACCATGATGGACACAATGTTATTAAGCATTAGTCGAATTTCAACAGGCTTTCCAAAAGCGATTATTGCCATTAGTTCGGTGACAATTATCGTGGCAATTTTCTTTGCATCACAATTAAGGTTTGAGCACTTTCCGTTGCAGTGGTTTCCTAAAGACCATACTTCACGCGTTGCGACTGAAGTGGTGGATGATAAACTTAGAGGCTCAGTAACGCTGGAAATAATTGTTGATACCGGTAAGGATAATGGCCTGTATGATCCAATGATGCTGAACAAAATTCAGAATGCTACTGACTATCTAAACAGCATTCAAACGCCAACTTTTTTTGTGGGTAAGACGCTTAGCTTGGTAGATGTTTTAAAAGAAACTAACCGAGCGTTAAATGAAAATAAAACAGAATTTTATAACATTCCTCAAGACAAAAATTTGATTGCTCAAGAGTTGTTCTTGTTTGAAAATAGTGGCAGTGATGACTTAGAAGATTTTGTAGATTCGAGTTTTTCTAAGGCTAGAATTACTGTGAAAATCCCGTATATTGATGCGCTAGAATACAACCAATTTGTTGATCAAATACAGTTACGTCTTGATCAAGAGTTTAAAGGTGTGGCCACTGTTTCTTTAACAGGGATAGGATTATTGCTATCGGTCATTATGGAAAAGGCAATCTCCTCAAGTGCGTTAAGCTATCTAATCGCTTTCGGATTGATTTCTATTATGATGGTGCTGTTAGTTGGCAATGTCAAAATTGGATTAATTAGTATGATTCCAAACATGTTGCCGATCTTATTCTTATCAACTATTATGGTAATTTTCGATATGCCACTAGACATGTTTACTATGCTAATTGGCGCAATTGCACTAGGCTTAGCAGTAGACGATACCGTGCATTTTATGCATAACTTCAGGCGCTATGAGCTTGAATATAACGATGTTGATAAAGCGGTAAGGCTCACACTGATGGGTACAGGCCGAGCGATTGTCGTTACTTCAATTGTATTGTCTGTCGGATTTTTAGTGCTGCTATCCGCTTCAATGAGCTCCATGTTTAACTTCGGCGTACTAACGGCGAGCGCTATTTTTATCGCTTTACTGGCAGACTTTTTCTTGGTGCCGGCCATCATGAAACTCATGATTCACAAAAAAGGAGATTTGTAATGAACAAATTATTATTAAGCGCAATTGGCGCATCATTGATTACGACGAGTGTTTTTGCTGGTAATCAAGCCAAAGACATTATGGAAAAAGTGGATGCTAGAGATGATGGCTCTAGTTTGATTTCAACCATGAAAATGACACTGATCGATAAAAATGGAAAAAAACGTAATCGACAAATGCGTACTTTTTCTAAAGACATTAACGCCAATACTGAGCACAAAACTATTTTCTTTTTATCGCCTAGCGATGTTAAAAACACTGCGTTTTTAACTTACGATTATAGTGCTGACGATAAAGATGATGACCAGTGGATGTACTTGCCAGCGCTGAAAAAAACCAAGCGTATTCCAGCAAGTGATAAGGATGCGGCATTTATGGGTAGTGATTTTTCTTATGCAGACATGACTGATAAGGAGCTAAATGATTACACATTTAAGCTGGTGAAAGAAACAACTATTAAGCGCAAAGAGGGCAAAGTACCTGTTTGGAAAATTGAGTCAACGCCTATTAGTCAAGCAGTAATTGATGAAACTGGATACACCAAAAGCACACTCTATATTCGCAAGGACAACTATGTACTTACTCGTGCTAAATTTTATTTGAAGAAAGGCTCAAGAGTTAAATATATGGACGTTCGTAAACTTGAAGAGATTGACGGCATTTGGGTTGCCATGCAAACTACCATGACTACCAAGCAAGGCAAAAAGACACTGCACAAAACTATCCTAACTAATTCTGATGTTGAAATTAATAAAGAAATTAACGATGATATATTTACTGTTCGTACAATTGAAAAAGGCTTGTAGACAATGAAGTGGGCAGTCATTAGTGCGGCTTTAATTTTGTCTTTAGGTGTTTACGCTGAAGACGGGTTTGATGATGACGGTTTTGACGACGAGAATATCGAAGTTGTTGTTGATAATGCTCAGACTGCCAAAGGCATTTTGTATGGGTCAATCGATATTGAAGCACACCATAATATTAGTAATGATAAAGACCTGTCGTCGTTAAAAACTTTGGTGGATGTAATCGGTGAATACAAATTTGATAATGGCGTTAAAGTTAATGGCAACTTAAAGGGCTATCATGATTTTGTGTATGATCTGGAAAATCGAACGATTCCTAATGGCTATGAAAACGAAATTAACCTAAATGAGCTCAATATTGAGCTTGAAATATCCCCAAATTTGGATTTTAAGACAGGAAGGCAGATCGTAGTATGGGGAAAGTCGGATTCGATTAGAATAACGGACATTCTTAATCCATTAGACAATCGCACTCCTGGATTGGTCGATATTAAGAATTTACGACTGGGCCGAACCATGAGTAAGCTGGATTATTATTTTGACAATCTAAATTTGTCAGTTATTGCTTTGCATGAAAATCGCTTTACTAAGAATTCGATGCAGTATTCTGACTTCAAACCAACCGAAGCCAATAAATCAACCAGCAAGCCCAAGGATTCTTTAGGGAATACGGGAGTTGCGCTGAGTTTAACCGGTGCATTCTCTGGCTACGATCTAGGGTTGTATTTTGCTGATACTTATATTGACAAGCCTTATTTGGTAGAAAGCAACACAATATTAAAATACGATAATAAATCAAAGATGCTGGGTGTGGCTTACAACAAAGCGATGGGTAGTTACTTGTTAAAAACTGAAATCGCTCATTTTGATCAAGTCAAATACAACGGGGTTAGCGATGCTAAAGCCAGAACAGATGCCTTGTTAGGTGTTGAGTATAGTGGCATAACTGACGGATCCATTAGTTATGAGGTTGCCGTAAGGAAAATTCATAAATACTCTAGCGCCATTAACATTAAGTCGAATGGCTATAAGCCAGAAGAAGAAATTCAACAAGCTTTGCGTTTTAATCAGTCTTATTTGAATCAATCGTTGGATTTAAGTGCGGTACTAAACTTGTTTGGCAGTCATGGACAAGATGGTGGCTCTGCCAGGGTGTCGCTTGATTATGCGCTGGATGACCAAACAGCCATTAGCGGTGGTGTAATTGATTATATTGGTGGAGATAATTTATCAATTGATGCTTATAAAAACAACGATAGAGTTTTTGCAAAATTTAGCTATTTGTTTTAATGGCTGGGTTATGCCAGACAACGTATGATGATATAATAATATACAAGTTAAACGTAATAATTAAAATTTTATGAGAAGAATGAATTTTTGGCCTGTTTTACTTGTTTCTATATCAACCAGCGCAACTGCTTTTTGGGGCGGTAACAATGCCAACTGGTCGCCTTTTGGTGCCGGTACTGGCTACAACAATCAAGCGCCTTGGGGTGGAAACTCTGACTGGAATCCTTTTGGCAGCAGTTCAAATTGGAGCCCTAGAAACGATGCGGCTAATTTAAGTCGTTATGGCGGTCGCCCAGACTCATTAATGCAATATAGAAAAAACCCAGCCTTTCAGACAACCAGCTCTGTACCTAGTTTCCAAAACAGGGTTGAGCCAAGTAACTGGCTAACAGAAACAGATTTTGCTTCAACATTGCAGCAAGCTGATGACCAAGAAAAATCTTTTATCGTTGATGACTTTGCAGCCTTCGGCTTGTCAGATGGTTATGCACGCGCTAAGGCAGAGACGTTTGGTATTGGCAGGGTGTTGAGAGACCATGCTTCAGAGCACACCAGCAATCTTTTTGGCGACACAGGCACTATTTATGGAAAACAAGG
>Ga0209685_1001454_pt1 | contig 10458 bp, 8 predicted proteins | sample SaaInlV_DNA_120m_FD_184685 | JGI IMG/M metagenome (GOLD analysis project Ga0209685, IMG submission 184685) | Marine microbial communities from expanding oxygen minimum zones in the Saanich Inlet - SI075_LV_DNA_120m (SPAdes) (version 2) | ecosystem: Environmental > Aquatic > Marine > Unclassified ... | reverse complement strand
CTAGTTTTCTTTTTAGTTATATCTATATGATATGCTAATTTTAGCTATGCCGATTCAAATGAAGAAGAGAATAATTCATCTTATTCAGAAGAAGAAAAAGACGAAGAAAGAGAAGATGAAGAAGAAAAAGATGAAGAAAGAGAAGATGAAGAAGAAAAAGATGAAGAAAGAGATGATGAAGAAAGAGAAGATGAAGAAAGAGAAGATGAAGAAAGAGAAGATGAAGAAAGAGATGATGAAGAAAGAGATGATGAAGAAAGAGATGATGAAGAAAGAGAAGATGAAGAAAGAGATGATGAAGAAAGAGAAGATGAAGAAAAAGATGAAGAAGATGAAGAAAGAGATGATGAAAATCAGGAGGAAGAAAAACAAAGACAAAAAGAAGAAATTAAATATATAGAAAAAAAATTAAAAATAGAAGAAATCAAAGAAAAAAAAGAGGATAGAAAAGAAACTAACTCAACAACAATATACTCTGAAAAAAGAAAAGAGGTTTTAAAAGAAGCTTCTAGCGCATTTGAAAAAAGAAAAAATGAATTGATAAAAAATTATAATGATGGTAAAATTTCACAAGAAGATGCAAAAAATACATTACTAAAGGAAAAAGTAGATTATATTGAAGCTTGAAAGAAAAGATTAGAAATAGAGAGAGAAAAAATAAAAAATGATAAATATGAAAAATTAAGAAATCAAATAAAAGAAAAATTAGATGATAAACTTAAAGTTTTTGAGAAATTATCAACAGAAAGAAAAAATGGTTTATATAATAAGGTATTAGAAAAAATAGATGAATGATTAAATTGAACTAAATTATCAGATAAACAAAGATTATTGTATAATATTTTGAGAGATGTATTTAGTGACTTATTAGAATAATAAAAAAATAATTTGGAAATTTCCAAATTATTTTTTTATTATCTTACAATTTTCTTACAATAATAGATTATATTAGACACGACTTATTTATATATAAAATAATATTTTACATATTATAAATTATATATAAAATAGCTTATGTATTTTATATTTTTATATTTTTATTATGAGAAAGATTATAGCATTGTTTGTAGTTACTATTTTAGTTAGTTTATCAAATGTAGTTGCAGCTGAAGATACTACTACTGTTGAAGATAGTTCAACATGAACTGTTATTGATGATGGTTGAGTTGTTGTAGAGGAAGATGATGAATATAACGAAGATGATGACGATGATTCAAGTGAAGATGATGATGAATATAACGAAGATGATGACGATGATTCAAGTGAAGATGATGATGAATATAACGAAGATGATGACGATGATTCAAGTGAAGAAGATGATGAATATAACGAAGATGATGACGATGATTCAAGTGAAGATGACGATGAATCTAACGAAGACGATGACGATGATTCAAGTGAAGATGACGATGAATCTAACGAAGATGATGAAGAAAATGAAGATGAATTTGTATGAACATATGTTGAAAGAATGCAAAATCATTATGTAGCTTCATTTAATAAATTAAGAGAAGAATATAAATCTAGAATGTGAGATAAAAAATGAGCAAGTGAGTTTGCAAAAAAACAAAATGAATTATTTAAAGAATATAGAGAAAGGTTAAAAGAAGTTGAAAAAAGAGCAAGAGACGCATTTAAAGAAAAAGCAAAAACAGTTAGAGAAAATGTAAGAGAAAGATCTGATACTGGAATAGTAAGATATAAGGAAACATATACTAGAAAATATGGAAGAATGATTTCTAACTTATCTGATGAAAAAATTCAAATATTAATAGATAGAATTGATGCTTTAGTAGAAAAAGTAACAAATGGAGATTATACTGATGAAGCTAGAGAAAGATTATTATCTATGTTAGCTGCAATAAGAGAAATTGCTACTGATAATCTAGCTCAAGACAATCCTGCTCAACTTGATCTTGATGCGTTATTTGAAAATTTAAATTAATTTAAATTAGATAAAAAAAGACTAGAAATATTTCTAGTCTTTTTTGTTTTCTTACAAACTTCTTACAATTATATATTACTATATTTAAGTTAATTTTATATTTATAATTTAAGTTTATGAAAAATTTTATAATAGTATCTATGCTATTTGTTTTTACAGGTTTAACGGGTGTATCAGCTGATACTGCAACTGGAGCAGTTGCTAATGATGATACTACAACTACTGAGGCAAATACCGAAGTAGTAATAGATGTGCTTGCAAATGATACTGGTTCAGGTACTTTAGAAGTTACTTGAACAAGTGATGATACAAATGGTTCAACAAGTTTTACATCTACATGAGTAATTTTTATGCCAGCGAGTTTATTTGTTTGAGATGCTTCATTTAATTATACAATTGTAGATTGAAGTGGTTCAACTGCAACATGAAGTGTTGAGATTAGTGTAGAAGATACAACACTACCAATACTTACATTAAATTGAGAATCAACTATAACTATAGAAATATGAGATGATTACATAGATGAGTGAGCAGAATTTAGTGATAATGTTGACTGAACATGAAGCGTAACTGCAAGTGGAGAAGTAGATGAAGATACAGAATGAACATATACTTTAAGCTATGATCATACTGATACTTCTTGAAATGAATGAGTACAAATATCTAGAACTGTAATTGTAGAAGATACAAGTAGCGAAGATGATACAGAGGCTCCAGTAATTATACTACTTTGAGAATCAACTATAACTATAGAAATATGAGATGATTATATTGATGAGTGAGCAGAATTTAGTGATAATGTTGATTGAACATGAAGCGTAACTGCAAGTGGAGAAGTAGATGAAGATACAGAATGAACATATACTTTAACTTATGATTATACTGATATTGCATGAAATGTATGAATACAAATATTTAGAACTGTTATTGTAAGAGAAGAAGATGAAGATGACGATGACGATGACGATGACGATGACGATGACGATGACGATGATGATGACAATGATGATGACAATGATGATAATGATGACGATGATTCAAAAACAGTTAGAGAAATACAAAAAGAATTTATTGCAGCTTTTAATATTTTAAAGGCTGAATATCCAGGTAGAGCAAGATCAAGTAGAGAATATAAAGAGGCAAAAAAGGACTTATTTGATGAGTATAAAGATAGATTAAAAGAAGCTACAAAACAAGCAAGAGAAAAAATAAAAGATAAGAGAGAAGATACAAGAGAAAAAATAAAAGATAAAAGAGAGGATATAAGAGAAAGGATTAAAACTAAAAGAGAAGAAACAAGATTAGAATACAAAGAAACATTTGAAAGAAAGTATGGAAGAATGATATCTAATTTATCAGATGAAAAACTTGAAATATTAATAGATAGAATAGATGCATTAGCAGTAACTATAAATGAAAGTAATCGTACAGAAGAGTCTAAAGAAAGATTATTAGACTTATTAGCTGCACTTAGATCATTAGCAGATAATGCATTAAATGATATTGATAGTGATGAAGATCTTATTAAGTGAATATTTGAAAATTTATAAAAAAGTAATCTATAAACAAAAAAGACTAAATTATTTTAGTCTTTTTTTTATTATGATTTTCTTACAAACTTCTTACACAAGTTTTATATAATATATAACTTATTTATTTTTTTATAAAAAACATTTGACATATAGTTACTAGTGTATATACTCAGTATATATTAATTAGTAATCCTTTTAATTATGCTTACAGAAAAACAACAAAATGTACTAGATGTTATCACTACATTTATTGGTGAAAATGCTAAATCTCCAACAATTGAAGAATTGACTTTATTGTTAAACCAAAAATCAAAAAGATGAGTAGTTCAGTATCTTGAAGCACTTGAAAAGAAAGGATTTTTATCTAGATGAAGATGATATAGATCTATAAGTTTAGGTAATAATATTTGATTTCAAACAACACTGAATGTCCCTATTTTATGATATGCAAATGCTGGAACTCCGCTAGTAGATGCAAATGAAACTAGTTATTGAGTGCTTCCTATTTCAAAAAAAATAGTTACTTGAAGCGAACAAAACTATTTCATACTAAAAGTTGAATGAACATCAATGAACAACTATGTTGTTAATTGAAAAAATATTGAAAATGGTAGTTATGTTCTTATTAATAAAGATGAAGTTTCAACTAATCCAAAAGATGCATTTTTATTTGTTGTAAACTGAGCAGCTACTCTTAAAAAATTTAAAAGAGATGGAGAGACTATATACCTTTTACCTGAATCAAATGATGAATATCATAAACCAATTATATTATCAGAAGAAGACAATTTAATGATAAATGGTAAAATAATTGATGTATTTAACTTTTAATTAATAAAAAAAGACTGATTATCAGTCTTTTTTTATTTCTTTAATTGTTTTATTGATTAGATCTTCGGATTCATTAAGTAGTTTTTTTCAATCATTGAAAAGAAAATCAAGATATTTTAATAAACCATTTTTTATTATTTCTATATTTTCTTTTGTAATATTATAGTCATATTCCATTTTAATTGTATTTCACTCCATATAAGTTAATAAATCAGATCAAAAAATATCAGATATTTTATAGTTATTTATATTTTGATTTAATATATTAGCTATATTTTCGTTACTTAATTTATTTAAATTATTTGGTCTAATTGTTGTAGCATCATTTTTTGAAATCAAATTATAAATATAATCTAGTTTTTCAGTAACTAGGGTATTATCAAATTGATTTTCTTTATCTAAAAATGTTTTATAATAATATTCAAAATAATTTCTATTAATAAGCTCTTTTGTAACCCATATATTGAAGAAATTTTGTATTAGACTATTTTTTATTTCATTATTTTTCATTTTAACTAATTTTTATATTTACTAAATTTTTTGTTTTTACTAAACTTACATTGATACTTTTACTATTTCAATTTTCATCTATATCAAAAGTAAAACTAGTTCATATATCTTTTCAATCATATAGTAATTCTGTCAAATTATCATCTTTGATATTTATTTTAAGTGACTTTATGAATGGCCTCATATATTTAGTTATTAGCTTCATATTTGTTTCACTAATATCAATATTAGAGACATACATTTTTCAAACTAATTGTTCATTATGATTGTTTTTTTGTATACTTTTTTCTATCATTCATTCAAATATCTTGCTTACTTTTGTAAATGAGTCAAGCTCATCAAAAATTTCTTGTTTATATGGTTCTATACTTGATATAATTCTTCATTTTAAAGCATTTTTTACAATATATTCATATATATTGTTAATAATTTTTTGTGTTTCATTTTTTGTTTTACCTGGAATAAAAATACAAATTTCATCTCATCATAGTGAAATCTTTGAAGCTGGGTAATTGTCAGAAATTTGATTAACTAATAATTGTAATTTCTGGGTTACAGAATTTCAGGCTTTTAATAATTCTTCAGAATTATTCTCATCTATTTCTCAGGAGTTCACTTTTCATGCTAGTATTCTAAAGTCTTTTAAATTCATTATTCACATTTCTACAATATCAATAAATATGCTTAATCAATCCTCTCATTCAGAATCTTTATTTAACCATTTTTGTGTTAAGGTTTTTTTATAATTTTTTTGAAATAGTTCGGTATTTATTATTCAAGTTGATATTTGTTTATTTATGTTTTCAATATTTTCTAATTCGTCCCCACTTAATATTGGAGATATAAAATCAAATCAAATAGTTAAGTAATTAATATACCTTCTAACTAAGATATCAGTATGATCATTAAGACTAATAATTTCTCACTTTCTTATATATTTTATCAAAATATCACTAATTTTTCAGTTTACTACAATATCAAAAAGTGTTCAATTATAATCAAATTTTTTTCAATTCAATTTATTTACAATTTCATTTTCTAATTTTATAGCATTAGCTGAATGTTCAATAATACTTGAAAAATTATAATTAGAATTATCTCAAAATTTAGATTGATTAATATTGTTACGACTAGAAATTTCTCACATATAAAAAGATTTTAACTTTTCCTTATCTCATCATTTTCCTACAACTCTAGATCAAACTCATATATTGAAAAGCTGAAATACAACATTTTTAATATCTTTTATGTCAAAAAAATCTTTAAAATTATCAGGGAAATAATATAACATATCTAGATCCTTCATGCTTGCAAAAACCTCATTAATTAATGTTTCTATAGATGAAGTTCATCAAAAAATCTTCTGATTAATATCTAAATCTTTATTGATAGAAAATGTTAAATGTTTATAATTACTTCTGACTACTCTAGTTGTTCATTCTACTTCAGAATTAATTTTAGTATTTGAAATTAAAATTTCTTTCAATTTCATTATAAATAAATCTACAAATGTTTTTCAAAGTAGGTCATTTAATTGTTTAATTCATAAAAAACTAACATTAACTAATTGTTGATTTGGTATTAATCTAGATATTTCTATCATTGGAAAATTATTTCATATTATACCATGTATATGTCAATGAATTATTCAATTTTGTATAAGTTCTGATAAATCAATTTCCTTTATTCATTTATTTTCAGAAATTAAATTTATAATATAATTTTCCAATTCATCTTGAGACATTTTATCAAAAGACTCATTGTATTTAACTATTAATTTTGAATTTGTTAGGGATGTTGCTATCTTATCTCAAAAATTTTTCGTTACATCAAAAAGGGGACTAGTTCTTACACTAGTACTAACATCTTGTCAGGTTAATTTAATTCATAATTCTTCTTTTCCCATACTTTTATTATTGTATAATATTATTTTATCATATATCTTATTTTTTAACAAAATATATTAATCTCCATTTGACTAGTATTTAAGGCTATAATCAAGTGACAAAAATCTTGTTATAAATACTAATATAATTGATGTGTTTAACCATTAATTAATAAAAAAGACTGATTATCAGTCTTTTTTTATTCAAATAGATTTTCATTTGTATCTATTTCATCTTTTAGAATTTTAACTTTATCGGCACCAGAGTAAACTATTTTATCATCTATAGCTAATTTTTCGCTACTCATTTTATCAGGATATTTATATTGATTCAATACATATTTTATAGCATTAATTCTTGCTTTTTTCTTATCATCACTATTTATCAATATCCATGGAGCATGTTTAGTATGAGTTTTTGAAAAGTTTTTATATTCAGCTAGAGTATATTTTTTCCATAATTGTTGTGAAAATTGATCAATAGGTGATAATTTATACTGTTTTAATGGATTATATTTCCTTGCATCAAATCTTCTAGCTTGTTCATCTTTTGAAACAGAGAAGTAAAATTTTATAACTTTTATACCTGAATCAACAAGTAATTTTTCAAATTTTGGTGTATCATTTAAGAATTTTTTATATTTTTCTTCTGATACAAACCCCATTACTGGCTCAACTCAACCTCTGTTATACCAAGATCTATCAAATAGTGATATTTCTCAACCTGCTGGTAGATGATTTATATATCTTTGGAAATACCATTGAGTTCTTTCTACTTCTGATGGTTTTTCAAGAGCTACTACTCTAGCTCATCTTGGATTTAAATATTCTGTAAATCTTTTAATTGTTCCTCATTTTCAAGCAGCATCTCTTCATTCAAAAATGATTAATAATTTTTCTCAATTTTCTTTTATATGTCTTTGAAGTTTAAGTAATTCAACCTGTAGTTGTATTAATTCTTTTTCATAATTGATTTTTTTCTTTTTAGCACAAAATTTCTTATACTTTTTTCTCTTATCAGTAGGAATCATATCACAAGTTTTGTAATGTTTTTCTACTTCTTTAACTACATCAAATAATTCAACTTTTTCCTTAGATTCTTCTCATTCTTCTATATAGTTTTCTATTTCTTCTATTAGTTCATCTAGGATTTTGTATTCCTTTTTAGCTATCTTAGATAATTTTTTAGGACTTTCTTCTAATAGTACTTCTAATTTATTTTTTAGTACTTTTAGATTATCTATATCTTTATCTTCTTTAAACTTTTTAAAAAGCTTTTCGATTTCTGAAATAAACTGAACAATTACTTTATTTGATAATTTTATATGTTTATTAAAGATTTGGTAAGAAAGAGTAGGCATTTTGTATTTTTACAGAATTAAATAAGTTATGAATAAATTCTACTACATTATTTTTTCAATGTCAAAAAAAATGGCTATAAAATCACATTTTTCTATTTTTTTAGCATTTTTTACTAAAAAAATATGTTTTTTGGAGCTAAAAAGGATGTTAAAACTTTTGATTTTCGCTACTTTTTCATATAATGAGCACAAATTTTAAATTAATTATTATTAGAAAATGTTAAGAACACATAAGTGTAGTGAATTAACTGCAAAAAATATTTGAGAAAAAGTACAATTATCATGATGGGTATCAAACAGAAGAGATCATGGATGAATCATATTTATTGATATGAGAGATAGATATGGTTTGACACAAATTGTGTTTGATCCAGAAGATGATAAAGCTTCATGGGAAACAGCAGATAAGTTTAGAAGCGAATATGTTATCGGGATAGAATGAAAAGTTAGACCAAGACCAGAAGGTCAAGCTAATCCGAATATGATTACTTGAGAAATAGAAATAATTGTTTCAAGCGTAACATGTTTATCAAAATCTAAAACTCCTCCTTTTGAATTAGATGATCATTGAGAATTAGCTAATGAAGAAGTTAGATATAAACATAGATATTTAGATTTAAGAAGACCTAAAGCTTTAGATAATATGGTTTTTAGATCAAAATTTTTAAATCATACTAGAAATTGGTTTACGTCAAGAGATTTTTTAGATATTCAAACTCCGCTTTTTTCTGTGAGTTCTCCAGAATGAGCTAGAGATTTTGTAATACCTTCTAGATTACATCATGGTAAATTTTATGCACTACCTCAGGCTCCTCAACAATATAAACAACTATTAATGGTAGGGTGAGTTGATAAATATTTTCAAATAGCTCCATGTTTTAGAGATGAAGATCCTAGAGCGGATAGACATGCATGTGAGTTTTATCAAATTGATTGTGAAATGAGTTTCGTAGAGCAATCAGATATATTTAAAGTAGTTGAAGAATATTTCTTTGATACAGTAAAAGCTATAAGTGATAAAAAAATTATAGATAATAAGTTTTATTCAATGACTTATGCTGAATCTATGGAAGTGTATGGTACAGATAAACCAGATTTAAGATATGACATGAAATTGGTAGATGTAATAGATATATTTGCTAGATCAACTAATGAAATATTTGCTAGTATAGCTTCTGAAAAAGACCTAAATAGAATAAAGGCTATTAGGGTTCCAAAATGAGATGAATTATTCTCAAAAACTCAAATGAAAAATTTTGAAAAATATGTTAGACAGTTTTGAGCGCAAGGTTTAGGGTATTTCCAAATGAAAGAAGATGGATTAAAATGACCATTAAATAAATTTTTCAGTGAAGCAGATTTAGATGAAATAGTAAAAGTTACTGAACTTGAAGTATGAGATGTAGTATTCTTTTGAGCATGAAAAAAAGAAACTGTTTGTGATTACATGGGTAAATTTAGAATTCATTTAGCTGAATTGATAAATATTATTCCAAAAGATGAACTAGCATTTTGTTGGATTACTGACTTCCCAATGTTCGAGGAAAATGAAATTACAGGTAAAATAGATTTTGGACATAATCCATTTTCTATGCCAAAATGATGATCTAAAGCATTTGAAAAAGAGAACTTATTAGAAGTAGAATCAGTTCAATATGATCTTGCTTGTAATGGTTTTGAAATACTATCAGGTTCTATTCGTAATCATGATATAGAAGCATTAGTAAAGGCATTTGAAAAAGTAGGTAGAACAGAAGAGGAAGTAAAAGAAAAGTTCTGAGCAATGTATGAAGCATTTCAATATTGAGTTCCACCACACTGATGATTTGCAATATGAATGGACAGATTTATGATGATACTAAAAGATGAACATAATATTAGGGAGGTATATGCTTTCCCAAAATCATGAAAAGCCCAAGACCTTATGATGAATGCTCCTGCAATTATAGATGATGAACAATTAGAAGAACTTAATATAGAAGTAGTAAAAGAAGAAGACTAAAAATTGACAAAGTTAAAAAAACTCATATGATAATAAAGTACTATCCTAGTACAAAATTATTATATGAGTTTTTTAATAATTATTTGTGTAATAATTTTAAACAATACACTACCCAAGGAGGTAAATTAATTTGTTTAATAATACTGTACTCTTCACAGATGAAGGGATCCTCGAGCTATCAGAAATGGTAGGAATGAACGTCATCACATATGATGATATTACAGGAGATGAGATAAAGCAAGAATTTGATATCGCATTTCCAGAATTATTTGACCAAAAAAAGGAGGTTAAATAATAGGTCACAAATAAATAAGTCAGGTATTACATAAATTTGTTTAATAAGTAAATTTATGTAATGCTTGTCGTTATGGTTTATCTGACTATTTTCCTCT
>Ga0209685_1001434_pt1 | contig 10597 bp, 13 predicted proteins | sample SaaInlV_DNA_120m_FD_184685 | JGI IMG/M metagenome (GOLD analysis project Ga0209685, IMG submission 184685) | Marine microbial communities from expanding oxygen minimum zones in the Saanich Inlet - SI075_LV_DNA_120m (SPAdes) (version 2) | ecosystem: Environmental > Aquatic > Marine > Unclassified... | reverse complement strand
CCGCCCCTAAACCGAGCACCAGAACAGGCAGCCAGAATTTTAGCATAAATATTTTTTTCCACATAATTAATTCAGTTAAATAGTTGAAGAAGAATTGGGTAAAAGTAGTGAAAATATAGTACCTTGCCCCAGGCTGCTTTTCACAGAAATTGTACCGCCGTGTGCTTCGATAATGGTTTTACATAAACTAAGACCGAGTCCATAACCGCCTGTCTTTTTATTGCGCGACTTATCAACCCGATAGAAAGGTTCAAAGATCAAATCCATTTCCTCATCCGGAATTCCTTGTCCATAATCTTGAATCTCAAGCTGAATTCCTGATTCATCCCTGCTTAAGTACACCTTAATCGGTTCATTTTCAGGTGCCGAATATTTAAGTGCGTTCGCCAGTATATTTTTTAAAACCGTTTGGATTTGTTCTACATCAACTTGAGCAATGCATTTATCTGTGGAATTTTCAAAGCGGATTCCAGGTGCCTTACCTTCAAACTTCAGGCAGGCTTGCTGAATTAACGGTCCTAAATCTGTGGCCTGCCGGTCAAGTTTAGCATATTCACTTTTTAGACGTGCTGTTTCTAAAATCTCCGTTACCATCTGTTCCATTTCCTGCACATCACTCTGGAGACTTTCTCGTGACGAGTCTTCCGGAATGAACTCCAACGCAACTTTCATCCGGGTCAAAGGTGAACGTAGTTCGTGACTCACATCAAGCAATAGTTGTTCGCGTGCAGTCAGCATTTCCCTGAGACTTTCTGACATACGGTTGAATGCCCGTGCCAAATTTCCAAGTTCGTCTCCGCGTTTTTCAGGTAAGCGATGTTCTAAATTTCCTTCACCCAATGCAGAAACTCCATCCGAAAGCCAATTGACCGGTTTCATAATCCAGCGTAATGCCAGCCAGGTACCTGTTAAAACCAGACCCACCAAGGCCAAAACGGCAAATACCCAGGGAAGAACGAAACGAACCCCGTGCCAGTCATCGAGAACTTGGGCAAAGATGAAACGACCATTTTTAGTGTCCACCGTCACCACACCTTGACGCTGATAACGTCCAAAGCGCACATTTGCTACGCTGTCCTGATTTGATTTATTAATAAGACCGAAAGGTTCAGCAGATTTATTTGTCCATTGACGGAGGTCTACTTTTTCCAGAGGTGGAATTCCGGATGCAGTTTGCCATGAAACATTTTCACCTTCAAAGCGGATAATCAAAAACAAGCGTTGTGATAATTCACGTGCATGTTCCAGATTGAGATTTTCCTCTAAATCCCTGACAAGATACAACCCATATTGTGCGAGGTTATTGCTGAAAAAATTTCCTCGATTTTCCCTGAAACCATGCCAACTGATTACGGATATTCCAAGCACCAGAAAACTTCCGGAAATCAGGATAACTGCAATCAATTTTGTAAAAACGGAGTGAAAGGGTCGTCTCAGCCAATTCCAGCTGTTTTGTTGTTCAACCTCCATTTTCACCTCCGATGAACAAATATCCCGTACCCCAGATAGTTTTGATGAAACGCGGATTTTTCGGATCGTCCCCTAATTTTTGTCGTAAACGGCTCATGGTAATATCAACCGAACGGTTGAATGCATCCCATTCAATACCACGTAGCTGTTCAATGATTTGATCTCGGTTCAATACTTTTCCGGAATTTTTCACCAGTAAGGCAAGACATTCAAATTCAGAAGAAGTCAAACCTGCAGCTTTGTTGTCAACAGTCACTTCGAGTTTGTGAAAGTCAATACTGAGGCTACCGATTTTTTTCACCCCGGAATTACTTTTTGCCTGCACACGACGTAAAACTGACTGTATTCTTGCCACCAGTTCACGCGGTTCAAAAGGCTTTGGCAGATAATCATCCGCACCAAGTTCAAGTCCCACCACGCGATCCATCACTTCACCGCGAGCAGTCAGCATAATCACCGGAATTGTGCTTGACTGCCTGATTGTACGGCAAACTTCAAAACCGTCCATTTCCGGTAGCATCACGTCCAAAATAACCAGATCCGGTGACTCACGCTCCAGCTTTTCCAAACCCTGACTGGGTAGAGTCGCGCTCATTACCTCAAAACCCATTTTACCGAGATAATCAGTCAGCAACTTATTCAGTTTTTCATCATCATCGATGATTAAGAGGCGAGAATTCACAAATATTTTGAATCTAAAAGGTTAATCTTAAAATGTTATTTTCAATTACTCAGAGCAATTTTTTCAGTACCGCTTATTTTGTCGGAGCGTAAATGCACCAGCAATTCCAGATAATCCCGCGGCTCAGCGAGCAAACCTCCCGGACCTACGGTCGGTACCTCAACTTTAAGCTCGGAAAATGAAGTGATGAGTTTGCCCTCAATCAAATAAAAGGCGCCCTGATCCTTGAAACTCAAAGTAAATTTAACAGGAAAAGTATTTCCTGCGACTTCCAGCATGCCGGAAACATCTGCGCTTTGGTTTTCCAGCATTTTCTGCATATCCGTGCGGCTCAGCCAATTTGAGATAAAACGGATTTCCGGAGTTAGCTCTGCTCTGAGTATTTCCGGAATATCTCCGTCACGCAAAGAGTTTCCTGAGTCAAAGCTTGTTACCGGAACACTCACTTCCACTTGCGCCTGTTCTGCTGAATCCTGCCAGCGCATTTCTGCTTTCACTTCACAACTTTTACCAATGACTCCGACACCTGCAAAAAAGAACATGGTTTTATCAGTTTTATAAGCAAGGCAATGTTCATCCGGAGCAAAAACATTTTCTTCCGCAAAAGCTGCTTGGCTGCCCAAAGTTAGCATAATTGCACTTAGTAAAACAATTGTAATATTTTTCATCTCAGTTTTTTAGTTTAATGTTTCTGTGACTAAGCATCCCAGTTTTAGCTGAATACAATTAAAACCAGCGTCGTCCCCAGTGACCTCGACGGCTTCTTTGATCAGCATGTTCGAGGCGGCTTTCCATTTTTTCCACAAGTTCTGTACGTTGTTCAGGAGTCAGGATGGCATGAAATTCTGCAAAACTAGTTGAAAACTTAGCGAGCTTCAAACGCAACTGCTCAATATTTTTGTTGAGCACAGCCTCAAGTTTAGCTGCATCAGCGTTGTCGCTCTTCATTTGAGCAATAATTTCATTGTTGAGAGTTTTACGCATTTCCAGCAACTCTTCTTTTTCGGCAAACATATTTTCAGCCAGCGGTGCGACTTTTCTAGTTTGCTCATCACTGAGATCCAAATGTGCTGTTACAAATTCAGTCGCCCGTTCAGGAGGTGTCACCTCTTGAGTACGGCAACCAGCAATGATCAGCGGCACGGAAATAGTGACTAATGCTCCAAGAATTAGTTTTTTTAAAGCCGAATTTGATTTACAACTGACCTTTTTCATAATACTCCTATTATCGAGGGGGATCAATGCTGGGGAATTCCAGTGAGAACAATTTTAGCCGAAGAAATGTGTAAATGCTTTTCTTAGCAGTAACAGGGTGTATCAGTTTGTATCAGTGCTTGTGTCTTGAAATTATGCTGAGATAATAGTTTTGGTCATGCAGAAGCAGTCCTGCTACTAAACTTCTTTGCGGATTTTATACAGAAATAATTCAACTTAGTATGATTACGGAATTGACCAAAGCCCTAGAGATTGTTAAACTGCATTAACCCCTAATTTATGGGAAATGGTGCTGGATCACTTTTCTTAAAATAAAAGTTATGCGAATTGCGATAATCGCCGTTGTCGGCATTTTATCTTATCTGCTTGTATTGTTGCCGGGTTATTTTTTGTTTGTTTCAGCAGATGATGAAGAGTCCGCGGTTACTGAAACACTGCCCGAACTGCCTGAGAGCAGCTCAACAGCTAAAACAACTGAGAAACTGCCTTTGAGCAATCCAGGAGATGCGCCGCCGCCAAAGTAAACAGTCACTTTTATGAACTCTGTATTTCTGTGCTTCACCCAAAATGCCGTTGTTTTCACTGCATTTTTTCAAGTCAATCTTTAGCCAGTAGGAGAACTTATGCCCATACACCTTACTTTCAACAACATCCGCAACTCTGATGCCGTCAGCGATCACGTACATCAAGCATTTGAAGAACTAATCAAAATTACTGATGACAAATTCCCCTTTCATGTCACGCTGAATAAAGTCAATGAAGAATCTTACCATGTGGGCATCAACTGCAGTTACCGTAATAAACCCATTTCCAGCAAAGCTGATCATGAAAATCTTTACAAAGCACTTTCCAAAAGTATTGATACCATGAAAACACAAGTAATCCGCAAAGCCGAAAAAGTTCGAGGCTGATAACTACCCTGCTCTCCGGGGGGTTCCAATGGAACCTCCCATATTCCTCAATCCTGGAGTTTCATGTTTGGATCGCTTTCCAGCCAGCGTAAATATCTGTTGAACGTTTTATTTGCTGTATTAATTATTTTGTTTTTCGGCCACAGTTACAAACTGCAGGCGGCCTGCCGTGGAGAAGGCTTCATGGGGGTTTCCTCCAAAGATCCAATCATGTCTTGGGTAGATTTGACATATTCTCCGGTTTACACTAGCGCGAGTACGTCCGGAACTTCAGGTTGCAAAAATTGGGATTTTTCGCAGTATCTTGAACATGAGCGCAGACAATTTATTACGAAGTCTCACCAGCAATTATTAGTAGAAACTGTACGTGGGCAAGGGCCTCTTTTGGAAGCATTATCAAGATTGATGGAATGTCCGCAATCATCATCTGAGTTGTTTGCAGGAATGTTATGGGAGCATCGTCAGCAAACAATTCAGCTTTTTGAAACTGAAAAACAGACTCCAGAATTCATGACTGAACTCAGCAAATGGATCAAAGAAGATCCTGAATTGCGTAACACTTGCGGAATGTCTTAAAGGTATATTTATCATGATTTGGAAAACTATTCTACTGCTGACAACTGCGGTCATATTTGGAGGAGGAAACGCCTGGGCCTGTCACCAAGGCGGACCGATGGGTTTTGCTAATGGTGATCCTGGAGCATTTTCTCTCGATATCACAATCTCGCCGACTTATACCGGTGCCAGCACATCCGGAACAGCCGGCTGCAAAGATTGGGATTACTCACAACATCAACGCAATCAATTCCTGGAAACTCAGTGGGCATTTTTGAATGAAGATGCCGCCCGCGGCAAAGGTGAACATTTGAACGCATTTGCTCAAATAATGGGTTGCTCCAAAGAACGGGAAACGCAGTTTGCGGTTTTAGTCAGGAATAACTATTCTTCCCTGTTCAGTAAAACAGAAGCACGCAGTGATTTGTTAACTCAGTTTGAAATTCTTATTTCAGCAAATCCTGAATTATCTTGCTCAGGCTAATAAACTTTCTCCTTTTTAAAAAAACGTATGAAAAATGACTTTATGATGCACCTCGTTATTGCAGGTGGAGTAATTATGCTGTTTTTTCTAATTTTAAAGCTGTTTGGAATTTCTTTGTAAGTCCCATTTTCCGAACTCAAGTTCGTTAAAAAATCCCGGTTGATATTAATTTTAGTAGTTGAGAAATTATAAAAAAACGTTTTTAATTTACAAACGAACTTAACTAAAATTTTAACTCATTCCAGATAAAAGCCTTAAAGAACGGTTGCATTTTAAGGTAAATTGTTATACCTTAAAGGCTTAAAGTTGCTGAGTAGAACTCTGCAATTAACACTTACTAAAACGCCATAACATGGAGGTTTGAATGAATTGGCTGAAAAGATCTTTGGGCATTTGTGTCCTTACAGTTAGCTTATTATTTGGCGGCATTACTAACGCACGCGCAGAAACTCTCGAAGTAGTCTTTAAAAGCAGTCTCTGGGGTTCCGCGATAGGTGGTGTTTCCGGACTAGCTTTATGGGCTCTGCAGGAAGAAGATAAAGAAGATAAATTGTTCCCTAAATACATTATCAAAGGTTTAGCCGTGGGTTTGTTTGTGGGAATGGGCTTCGGGATGTATGATTCTCAATCAGGTGGAGATATATTCATGAGTGACGGTAAACCAAAGGGTTTATTTCACTTCGACCTTAATTCAAACGTCTTAGCCCTGCGTCCGGCAAAAATATTACCACGTCCTGAACTGGATGATAATACGGCTTCCCCTCAATGGCGCCTCGATTTATTGACTGCTTCTTTCTGAAACAGACATGAACTTGTTGATCACAGGTGGTGCGGGATTCATCGGAGCAAATTTGGTTTTGCACTGGCTTCGTAACCATCCTGATGATCAGGTCATCAATTTTGATGCCCTGACTTATGCAGGTAATCTGGAAAATCTGCAAGCAGTAAAAACTCACCCAAATTACCGTTTTGTCCTTGGTGATTTGCGAAAACCCCTCGAAATTTCAAAAGCTTTTTCAGAGCATAAAGTAGATGCGGTTATTCATCTTGCCGCGGAATCTCACGTAGACCGAAGTATCCATGGTCCTGCTGAATTTATTGAAACAAATATAACCGGCACTTTCAATTTGCTGGAAACAGCACGTAAATTTTGGGGTGCAGAGCTGAGCGCACATCGTTTCCTGCATGTGAGTACAGACGAAGTTTACGGTTCTCTTGGTTCAGAGGGTAAATTTTCTGAAAGCACTGCTTATGCTCCAAACTCACCCTATTCTGCCTCAAAAGCAGCCAGTGATCATCTGGTGCGTGCCTGGCACCACACATACAAAATGAACGTTGTTACAACCAACTGTTCAAATAATTACGGGCCTTTTCAGTTTCCGGAAAAGCTACTGCCTTTGCTGATAAATAATTGCCTGCAGAATCTGCCAATTCCTGTTTATGGAGATGGGAAAAATATCCGTGACTGGCTGTTTGTTGAGGATCACTGCGAAGCGCTGGATCGTGTTTTTCATCAAGGGGATTCCGGAGAAGTATACAACATCGGTGGTGCTAACGAATGGAGCAACATCGACATTGTCCGTTTTGTCTGCAAAGAACTGGACAAAGAGCTGGGCAGAAGTGGAGATGAGTCCTGTGAAAAACTGATAAATTTTGTAACAGACCGTCCCGGACACGACCGGCGTTATGCTATTGATGCAGAAAAAATTGAAAAAACTTTAAAATGGACACCGCGTTACTCTTTCGAACAAGGTCTTGCCAAAACCATCCGCTGGTATCTTGACCATCAGGATTGGGTCAAAAATATTACTTCCGGCGCATATCAAGACTACTACGAACGTCAATACGGTTGAACACTGACAGCTGACGGTTGAGCATTATTTGCTTGGCCTTTCGACTCCACATCCTTAAAACCCCGAAACGGAGTTCGGGGCTACCGTTCAAATCATAGTTCTGGGCACGGCGCGCCGTGCCCCTACGGTTATCATTTTCAAAATTTAATAACCCCGATTGTCATTCCCGTGCAAACGGGAATCCAGGGAAACCGGTTAAAAACCTAGCCACATCCTTAAAACCCCGAAACGGCCCACAACTGTTGATAGTCTGAGCTGACCAAAAGTTAAAGATGCAATTGATTCTTGAAAATGCTCTGCTTTCCGCCGTCGATGGTTTAGTGCAGTCCGGAAATCAAATCTGGTTCCACTTTCAGAAATACCCCTGGCATCTTTCAAATCCAGAAAAAAATCCGCCTGCAGGAGAACACCGCCGTCACATTGAAGCACGGCTGAGTCTAGGTTTAGCTGATCCCGCAAATGCCCAGCTGCTTAAAGGAAGCTACCATTTAGGCATCTCTCCTCATATTTACAGTTATTACCACCTGCTGACAGATCTGCTGCCACACTTGCTCGATGCTCCCAGATTTCCGGTCTTGGTTCCGGAATTTATGCCGCTTGTGTTTGTTGATTTCCTCAGAGAAGCAGGTTTTGAGGTGCAGATTTTAGCTGCAGCTGTTTTTCGTGTTGAAAAACTTATAATTCCGGCAATGAAAGCACCGGACTGGAATGTGGATAAAATAAAAAAAGTCCGAACTTTCATGAAAAAATTGTACCCTCAACTTTCTTCTCATCAATCTAAATTTCAACCAAGAATTTATATTTCAAGAAAATTAGCGGTTAAACGTCACTTTGCAAATGAGGAAGATTTTTTAGGTTTAATGAAGAAACACGATTTCCACAAAGTATATCTTGAACAGTTGAGCATCGGTGAACAAGTGGAGCTTTTCCGCTCTGCTTCTCATGTAATCGCAGCACACGGAGCAGGTTTAACAAATGTTATCTTTGCACCTGCAACTGTTAAAATATTTGAAATACGTCCACTTCGTACCAGCGGAAGATTTTGTTTTGAAAACTTATTTTCTCTGGGTTGGCCAAACAATGAGTTTTTAGTTCCGCCTAAAAGAGGAAAATTTTATCTGCCGCTAGCAGAACTGGAGGAAGTGTTACAACGCTGGCAGAATGAAGCTTGAGTCAGTTTTTAATACTCACTTCAAAACCTCTTAGCGACAGTCCCGACAATGTGCTTGCCGATATTAAGTGACGAGGTAGCGGCGGGTGAAGGTGCATTGCCGACATTGATTATGTTTTTGTTTTGCTGAATCAGAAAATCATCAACCAGCTTCCCGTTCGGCAGCACCGCCTGTGCGCGAATTCCGGCTGGAGCTTCTTCCAGATCTTCTGCAGTTATTTCCGGAATCAGTCGCTGCAACGCACGAACAAAAGCGGCTTTGCTGAACGAACGCCACATCTCTCCTGCACCTGAACGCCAGTATTTTAACGCTAATTTCATAAATCCGGAATAACTTAAAACCTCTGCGAGTTCCATAAAATTAACTGTGCTGCGTGTGTAACCTTCACGTGCAAAAGCCAGAACCGCGTTTGGACCGCATTCTAGGGAACCGTCAATCATGCGTGTAAAATGTACACCTAAAAACGGGAAATCAGGATCCGGAACAGGATAAATCAAATTGCGGCACAGATGATTTTTTTCCGGACGGACCTCATAGTATTCTCCACGAAACGGAATAATTTTGGAATCTGGATTTTGAGTCATGGAGGTGATTTTATCAGCATACAAACCGGCGCAGTTAACTATATACTGTCCTTCATATTCACCATTTTCGGTTTCTACAAGCATGCGTTGAGTTTTCTGGCGGATGGCTGTCACCTTTGCTGAACAAATAATTTCGTTACCTTCCTGCTGACGTATCTGCTCCGCAAATTTTTCACAAACTTTTCCATAATTCACAATACCTGCTTCCGGAACATGCACAGCTTTAATCCCTGCAACGTGCGGTTCCAACTCATGCAGTTTTTCTGCGCCAATCATTTCGCAACGTACACCGTTTGTTCTTCCACGTTGATAAATCGTCTCGAGCGCAGATAATTCATTTTCCGAAACAGCGACAATCACTTTTCCGCAAATTTCGAAATCGATCCCCTCTTTCCGGCAAAATTCTTCCATGCTGGATTTCCCTTCACGGCAATTGAGTGCCTTGAGAGAACCTGGTTTATAGTAAATTCCGGTGTGTAAAACTCCGGAATTGTGTCCGGTTTGGTGAATTGCGAGGCTGGGTTCTTTTTCCAGCAGAGTGATTTTCAGGCGTGGATAATCGAGGCTGAATTGGTATGCAGTCGCAAGTCCTACAATTCCGCCTCCGATGATGATGATGTCTGTTTGCTGCATTTTTCTTAAATTCTTTGCTTTATTGTATCAAAAGCACAACCAGCTCTTTGCAGCCGTGAACTCCGTAAACCAAGGTTTGTTCAATATCCGCCGTTTTGGAAGGTCCGGAAATAAGCAACGCATTGGTCGGCATATCGGAATTCCACTGCTCTTTATTGACAGCTTCCCAAAAAGTATTGTAGATGGTATCCGCATGAAGTACGGCCAGGTGAATCGGTGGAATCAGCGACATCAGCCGCGGTTCATCAGGAGTGGTCCAAAGAATCAGCGAACCGGTTTCCGCAATTCCGCCGCGTGTTGTGGTGATTGCTGCGTCAATCCCAAACAGTAGATCCTTGCTTTCTTCAATCGGCTGTTTGTAATCAACCAATTCCGGCATAGTGTCCGGAGTCTGCTGACGCATATTGCGGAGTTTTTCTGCTAAAGCGGTTTTGCTTCCGTAAAGGAGCTGGCCGATTTCTTTTTCTTTTACAACATCACGGAGGGTGTTTTCCCAGTCATTCTCAGTACAAATTATGACTTCCGTGTGAACCGCTTCCATCATGCTTTTCAGCTGCAGAATTTTCTCTGCCTCTGTCCAACTTTTACGTTCCATTACAGCATCATTCCGTGGATACTTTTTCGCTGCGACAGGAGATTCACGTAGATTTGCAAGAATTTTTTTACGTGCGCTGGTGGAATTATTCATCGCTGATTCCTGCTTCACGTGCCAGTTGGTGCAAACTTTTTTTAGCAAAACGCGGAGTTGTTCTGACAGAGGTCCAATTCCGGAGAACCGGCAGCCAGCCTGGAGCTAAATTTCCCATTTTTGCAATACCTAAACTTTTTAAACGATAGAGTTTCGGATTGGAAAAAACCATGGCCCAGCTTTTCCAGACCATACTTTCCGTTTTTGCTTTCCAACCGCCGGATTCTGTAAGTGGAATTGCTTGTTTTTTTTCCACCTTATCGTGTCGTAAACGCAGCAGAATATCTGTGATCGGAATTTTCACAGGACAGACTTCAACACATGCACCGCACAAACTTGACGCATCCGCC
>Ga0209685_1001422_pt1 | contig 10698 bp, 9 predicted proteins | sample SaaInlV_DNA_120m_FD_184685 | JGI IMG/M metagenome (GOLD analysis project Ga0209685, IMG submission 184685) | Marine microbial communities from expanding oxygen minimum zones in the Saanich Inlet - SI075_LV_DNA_120m (SPAdes) (version 2) | ecosystem: Environmental > Aquatic > Marine > Unclassified ... | reverse complement strand
AAGCCATTGACCAACCAGTTGAAACGATCAATATTAATGTTTTAGGTACGGTAAAAGTATTGGAAGCTTGTAAAAAAAATAATGTTAAGCGCTTTATTTATGCAAGTACAATCTATGTGCATAGTCGCGAGGGTGGGTTTTATCGTTGCAGTAAACAAGCCGCTGAAGCATATGTAGAAGAGTATCAGAGAACATATGGACTGGATTATACTATTTTAAGGTATGGCTCGCTTTATGGGCCGAGAGCAGATGAAACGAATGGTATTCATAGAATTGTAAAGTCAGCTTTAGAGAATAATATTGTAAAGTATGAAGGTAATTCAGAATCTATGCGTGAGTATATTCATGTATACGATGCGGCTAAAGCAAGCGTTGATATATTGAATGATAATTTTATAAATGAAAGTATTGTATTGACAGGGCAGGAGCCGATGCGTGTATTGGATATGCTTAAAATGTTAGCAGAGATTTTAGGCATTCCGGAAGGTAATATTGAGTTTATTGATGGTCATTATACCGGGCACTATATAAGAACGCCTTATGCCTACCAACCAAAGTTAGGCAAGAAGTACATACCGCCACTTCATGTAGATCTGGGGCAGGGGTTGATTCAAGTGATTGGGGGTATTAGTGGCAATAAAATTGACTAAGCCCATACAAGAGTTAAATTAAGACTAATGTTAATTAGTAATGCGACAACAATTTTTTTCGATTTTGATGGTGTAATTAAAGACTCAGTTAGGGTTAAATCTGAAGCGTTTGAGAAGTTATTTTCATCTTTTGGCGATAAGGCTTCTAAAAAAGTAAGACGACATCATGAGTCAAATGGAGGCATGTCTCGGTTTGAAAAAATTCCTATTTACCTTGAATGGGTGAACTTGCCATCTACTCCTATAGTTGTTGGAAAATTTTCTAATGAATTTTCAAAATTAGTGATGCAAAAGGTGATTGATTCAGAATGGGTGCCAGGGGTTCTGAATTTTATTGAAAATAATTATAAAATAAAAAATCTTTTTATAGTTACAGCAACGCCGCAATCAGAAATTGAAGAGATTATAAGCCGAATTGGAATAGCAAAATGTTTTAAAAAAATTATTGGCTCGCCAACAAATAAAAGTGATGCAGTTAGTTCGATTGTCGATAAATTTAATATTAATATTAATAAATCGATAATGATAGGTGATTCTATTACAGATCATAAGGCTGCAACTGACAATAATATTTCGTTTATATTACGCAAAACCCCTCTTAATTATCACCTACAAAACAAGTTAAATTGCGATAAAATTGATAATTTCAAACTATGAATAGACTTAAAGCAATAAAGAAAATTCGTAAAAACCTGAATGATGGCGGATGCAGTGTTGGGAGCTGGATGCAGATTCCGAATTCTTCTATTGCCGAAATAATGGGTCAGGCCGGTTATGACTGGGTTGCTGTTGATATGGAGCATGGTGCAATTTCTATACATCAGTTACCAGATCTTTTTCGAGCGTTAGAATTGGGCAATACATTGCCATTTGCAAGACTAGCGCGCGGGCATTACAAAGATTGCAAGCAAGCTCTAGATGCAGGTGCCGCAGGTATTATTGTGCCAATGATTAAAAGTGCAGAGTATTTAAAAAAAGTCAGGGATGCAACTAGATGGACCCCAGCTGGGAATCGAGGCGTTGCATTCTCTAGGGCTAATCTCTTTGGTAAGCAATTTGATGAGTACATTGAAGAAGCGCAGCAGCCAATATTAGTAGCAATGATAGAGCATATTGATGCAATTGATGAATTAGATGAAATTTTAAAAGTTAAAGGTCTTGATGCAATTTTGATTGGACCTTATGATTTGTCCGCATCTATGGGGTTAACCGCTCAATTTGATCACCAAGAATTTATCAAAGTGGTAGACATTATTAAAGATAAGGCAAAATCTGCCAATATTCCTTATGGGATTCATGTGGTCAAACCTTCGGTTAATGATTTGCAAGAAAAGGTGGAGGATGGCTACCGTTTCATTGCATATTCCATGGATAGTGTCTTTTTAAATCATATCTCAATTAATCCTAACACTAACAAGGATTAGGCATGACAGAGGAAGATATAAGACCTAAGTTGATTTTTGATGAGTATTTAAGGCTGACAAAAATAGATACCAAAGTTTTTTTGGCAATAATGTCTTACGCGAATCAATTCCATGTCCTGCTTGTGGGTCGATTGGAGAGCTGTCTTTTACTAAAGAAGATTTTGATTATGAGTTATGCCCAGATTGTGATACTTTATTTGTGTCCCCTAGACCTATAAATGAAGCGTTTAATAGTTATTATTCCAATGCTCCTTCAACTGAGTATTGGGCAACAGTATTTTATAAGGCTACCTCCAAAGTCAGAAGAGACAAAATATGGAAAACAAAAGCAAAGTCAATCCACCAAACAGTCAAACGGTTTGGTAATGAAAATTATGAGGTGGTAGATATTGGTGGTGGATATGGTATCTTTGCAGAAGTGATGCATTCTTTGTTTGGTAAAAAAACTACAGTAATCGAACCTGGATTTCATCTTGCCAATAGTTGTAGAGAAAAAGGCATTAACGTTATTGAAAAGTTTTTAGAAGGCGTTAAAAGAAGTGATTTGCCCCAGGGTTGTAAGATTTTTGTTAGTTTTGAGCTTTTTGAACACCTCCATAGTCCAAGGATTTTTTTAAAACAACTATTCGGGCTAATGCAGTCTGGAGATTTGTTTGTTTTTACAACGCTTTCTGGCATGGGTTTCGATATACAAGCTTTATGGGAAGATTCAAAGTCTGTTTCCCCACCCCACCATTTAAATTTTTTCAACCCTTACTCGGTTAAAATTTTAATAGAGGAAATTGGATTTAAAGTATTAGAAATCAGCACTCCGGGCAAGTTAGATATTGATATTTTAAGTAATAATAGAAATTTAATTAAAGATAGATTCCTGAAAACATTTGTGAAATATGCTTCAGATTCTGGCTGGAGTTCCCATATGATGATTGTTTGTCAAAAGCCATAATTTTAGAATAAGAGGATTTTTATGAATATATTAGCATTAATACCTGCAAGAATGGGTAGTAGTAGATTTCCGGGAAAGCCGATGGCAAAAATTCTTGGTAAGCCAATGATTGGTCATGTTTATGAGAGGGTTTCAAAATGTGATTTATTGATGAAAACAGTTGTAGCAACCTGCGATCAAGAAATTTTAGAATATATTGAATCTATAGGCGGTGAAGCAGTTATGACTTCTGACAAGCATGCGCGCGCATCCGATCGGTGCGCTGAGGCTTTAGGCTATATAGAAAAGCAAGACGGCATCCAATATGATATTATTGTTATGGTGCAAGGCGATGAACCAATGACGCATCCAAATATGATTTCTGAAGCAGTAACACCTATGCTGGATGACCCAGAAATTTTAGTTAGTAATCTACTTGGAGATATTGAAAATATTGAGGAGTTTGAGGATAGAAATTGTATTAAAGTTGTATGCGACCAACAAAGTAATGCAATTTATTTTTCTAGAGAGCCAATTCCTACGCGCAGCAAGGGTGGCAATATTCCAATGAAAAAACAAGTGTGTGTAATTCCGTTTACACGTGCATTCTTGTTAGAGTACACAGAACTTTCTCCAACTCCATTGGAAATTGTTGAGTCTATCGATATGATGCGTGTATTAGAGTGCGGTATGAAGGTAAAAATGGTTCCAACCAAGCATCAGACATATGCAGTTGATACAATCGAAGATTTGAATAAAGTTGAGAAACTAATGAAAGATTAAATGACATTATCGCGTAAGACTCGCCTAATCCTATTTTAAATAGTACTTATTGTACAACAGCAACTGATGATACGTTTATTTCACAACGCCAAGAGCCAGAGTTATATACTAAGGAATATCACACATTTGCTTGGTGTAAATGGATTAAGCTATTTAATACTATTCCTTATTTCAATTGTGATTTTTAGAACAGTTGATAAAAGCTATTACGGCTTGTACGTGATTATGCTTTCTTTGTTTGCGATTGTTGAGCTATTAATGGCAGGGTTTAATGATTCTATTGTTCGATTTTTAAAAGATAAAATTCCGCTTGTCGATAAACAAAGTATTGTGTTATTTGTACTTTATTATAAATATTTCTTGATTTTTTCGTTTATTGCAATTGTATATATAGCAAAGCAATATGGTTTTTTTGAGTTTTTAATTGGTAATTACGATGAAGTTTCAGACGTTGTGGATGGTTTTTTATTAGTTGCTATATTAAATGGTATTTTGAGCGCTTTTATTGGTGTTAATAACTGCATTTTAAATGCTCAGCATCAATATAAATTAACGGCAAATCTTAGCCTTGTAAGAAATATAATTTATTTATTAATTGTTGTTATATTGAGTCTCTATACACAAGACTATTTAGATTATTTGCATAGTAGTATTGCAGTGAGCGTGGTAATGCTGCTATTTTTATCATTTAAAATTAATAAAGATTTTAGTGAGTTTTCTATACCTAGATTACTTCAGTCTAAATTTAATACTCGTATCGGTAAAAAATATATCTTCCCTTATGCTGCACCTCTAACGGGATCATCGCTGCTAACCTATGTAAAAAATCATTTACCAACCTTAATTTTAGGTAAAGAGTTTTCTTTAGAAGATGTAGCTGTGTTTTCAATTTTAAAAACGTTCTTTAAGGCACTGCATTCTGCTTCAGGATCATTTATTGATCCGATGATGTCTAAGTTTTTAGAATTAAAGAATGATATTAAAGATTTCTCTACAAAGATGAATGCTATTTTTTATGGCACATTCTTTCTAAGATTATCTTTATTTATTGCATTATCTTTGTTGATGCAATATTTCTTTTTAATCTATAAGATTGAAGATAATGAAGTAAGTCAATTTGTATTTTATGTTCTGGGGTTGGAGTATGTTGTTGCGGGCATGATTTTAAACTACGGCATTGTGTTACGCCTAGATAAAACAACAAACAAAGTATTAATTGCTAGTGTTATTAGATTTGTCGTTGAATTGACGCTCATTTATTTAATTTTGTTAAGTTATGGGATTATGGCGGCAGCACTTATTATGCTATTGGCGAGGTATATCGAAACGGTAGCGTCTTATCTATTTATAAGGCGACAAGGAATTTTTAATAATTCTGGATTAATATTACTTGGATTTACTCCTCCAATAGTTTACTTTTCATATAATCTTTTAAGTGTTACTTTATAAATATGGACAGCTACCTAAGGGGTAAGAATTGAGCCAAACCTGCATTATTTCTTCAAAATCAGAAAAACTGAAATTTGACAACAGTAAAGAAAAAGTACTATGTATTGAAGATTATGTTGAAATCTCTAGTGTTGCTGAAGCTAGAAAATTGACTGATAGGATATTCTCTCATAATGCTGACTTCATTGCAGGATCTGACTATAAGGGTTATAAAGTCACATGGTCGTGGTACAGCGATGTATTTCAATTTTGCATTAAGTACCTTGAAATTGAAAGATTGACGCAGGCTATTGATGCGTTAGATGTTCAGCATCTTAAAATTGGCAACATATCACCACAATACAGAAAAGTTTTAGAGGTTTGTTATTTTAATAAAAAGGTTGTCTCGAGCGCCCTAGAAGGCGGGCCGTTGTTAAGCATGAAGCAGGTTTTATTCAATACTGCCACACTGTTGTTTTCGATGGCGTCAATACTGTACTTTATTTTAAGACCGGGTAGAAATGTGGCCACTTATACAGGTGATTTTGTTTATAAAAATACTAAATCAGATTTCAGATTAAATCATTTGTATGAAAAGTATAAGGAAAATAATATTCATTTTATTGAGTTTATAAGAGATACCACGATTAAAAACTTTTTCATTAATACATTCAAGCGAAAAAGATTTGCAATTCATTACATGTCAATTATATTCTTTGTTGATTTATTAATGAAGAAGACTAAATATAACAAGCAGCCAAAAGATTTATACCAGTCAGTACTGTTTGAATATTATCGTGCGAATATTGTACTTACAAAAAGCACGTTAATTATTGAGCAAATTCTAAAATTTTTAAGGGTTGATAAGTTTGTTTTGATTTCTTTTTCTTCTCGTAGTGCACCTTTGGCAATTGCTGCAAAGTCATTGGGTGTTAAGACAATTGGAATTATGCACGGGTTATCACAAAAAGAATATGCAGTTCAAGAGTTTGTGCAGAGTTATCAAGAGAGTAAAAAGATTGGTTGTGATATATACGGCGTTTGGAGTGAGCATTACTTAGAGTATTTTAGAAAATATTCTAAGATTTCAACTAAAAATAGCTTTCAACTTAGTGGATTGTTAAGGCCGGCTAAAAGTATTAATCAATCTAACACTTTCGAGAGGGTTTCAAAGGATAGAATTAAGGTTTTGCTTATTTCGGAACCGTTGGTTTCAGTACTGGAAATTATTCCCTATATAAAATGTTTGTTAGAAAGCGATGACATTGAGGTTGCTATTAAGATAAGACCAATGATTGAAGATGTATATTATGAGAGTATGAAACTAGAGTTTCCAGAAATTAAAGATTTGAAAGTATATGATGGGAAAATTGAGGATATTGTCGATAGTTTCGATATATTCATTGGTAGTAACAGTACAGCGATAATTGAGGCGAGTTTATTTGGAAAGATATCAATATTACTCAATACTATAAAATTTGGTGATTATTTTGACATGGATGAGTTAATTCCTAGCCGCCAGTTGTTAATTAGGGGTCCTGACCTTTTGTGTAAGGAAATTCAATTTAGGATTGAAAATGAGAGTAATTTGAAAACAATTGACAAAACAAAGTATAGATTTTTTGGTGATAATAAAGATGGTGCACAATGGATTGTGGACCAGTTATAAATGCATATTCTTATATTAAGTGATTTTTTCCCTCCTCAAGTTAATGCTGGGGCGGAAAATATTGCTTTTGAGCTTTCACAAGGGTATCGAAGCAGAGGTCATAAGGTTAGTGTTGTTACTATTAATAAAGCTTTAAAAAAAGGTGAGTTTATTGTGGATAAAGACGATAGCTATAGTTGCTATCAAATAGGGTTTAATTACAATGAAAAGTTATCCGGCTATGTCGGCCTGTACAATCCAACCGTTTTAAAAATTATAAAAAAAATTATTAATAAAAATAATTTTAATGCAGCGCATATTCACAATATCCATGCATATATATCTTACAGTGTTATCAGTTTGTTAAAAATGTACAATATTCCAGCTATTTTGACAGCGCATGATGCTATGTCCATTGATTATGGTAAATACGATCAGGGTGTTTCTAATAAAGATTGTTCATTAAGTTCTCATGTTACCTATCAAGCCAATTATTTTAAGATATGGAAAAAGCACTGGAAAAGATACAACCTAATTAGAAATATTTTTATCAGGCATCAATTTAATAAACTTAAGAAAGTTGTATGTGTATCAAGAGAATTAGAGAAGTTATTGAATGCTAGTGGTATTGGAAATACTCAAGTTATTCATAATGGCCTAAGTATTATTGATCAACCTGGTCATAGAGATATTGAAGAGTTTAAGAATAAAATTGGCATTAGTGATAATGATAGGATCTTATTATTTGCTGGCCGACTGTCAACTGCCAAGGGTTTTTCCCAGGCACAAAAATTAATTAAAAGGTTGATTGAAAAAGATAGTAATATAAAGTTACTAGTTGTTGGTAAAAAAGTAGATGTTGATACTGGCATTGCTAATAATGTCATTAATACTGGCTGGCTATCAAAGGCAGAAATGAATTTAGTTTATAGCGTGTCAGACATTACTTTGGTGCCGTCAATTTATCTTGATCCATTCCCTACGGTTGCTTTAGAGTCAATGCGATTGGGCGTTCCTGCTGTTATTAGTGTTTATACTGGCGCCAAAGAGGCGGTAATTGACGGTGTTACAGGTTTTTATATGAATCCGTTTGATATTGATGATGCCGCAGGTAAAGTATTGAAAATATTATATGATGACCAACTTCGTTATTCTATGGCTGATCAGTCAAAAAAAGAGTTCGATAAAACATTTACTTTGGAAAAATGTATAAGCCAATATTTGGATTTACTTGTTTAGGTCATGAGTATTAAAAAGTTTATAAAACATGGTTTTCAAAAGCCTCTGAGTAATACTGTTAACTACTTGCTTAAGGCTTTTAATATATTTGTCATCTATCGAATTGGTAATGCAATTGGCGATCAATTATGTATGAGTGCGGTTGTGCGTTTAATTGATGAGCAATACTCATATAGAATAGTTGTTATTTCGTCATATCCAGAAATCTTTTATAATAATCCTAAGGTCTGGAAAAATATTAGCATCAAAAGATTTTCTTTGTACATATCAAGAGTATTGAGATTTTTTTCTGGTCCACAATTGGAAAATTTCTTGTTTAAAAATAATAAATACTCATTTGAAGAATATATGCGCTCAAGTGGCAAAGGGTTGCATCTAGTTGAAGCACATTCACTGCATTTTAATCATGGAATCAACTACAACATAATTCAGAATGAGATTCATTTATCAAAATCAGAGATAGAAAAATACGCTAAAAAATTTAACTTGCCAGAATCTTATAGTGTTATTCAGCCTAATTCCAAAATAAGCTATACGCCGAATAAACAGTGGGATGTGTGTAATTTCCAAAAAGTAGTTGATAAGAGATGCGATATTTACTGGGTACAAGTTGGCAGTCAAAACGAGTTCTTGCTTAAAAATGTGCAGGATTATAGGGGAATAACAACATTAAGAGAATTATTTTATATTGTTAGTCGATCACAGTTTGTTTTTGCCAATGAAGGTCTTATTAATCATATTGCATCAGCGCTTAAGATTAAATCATATGTTATATCCTCTGGTTTTTCAGGCATCAGTTTAGCAAAGTACGATAATTCAGTACTTTTTAATAGTAATGATTCGTGTGATAGGTCTCCGTGTTGGTTATTGGATGAATGTGGAATCAGTGGTAAGCCGTGTTTGTCTAATATTGACCCAGAAACAGTGGCCAGTCAACTTCCATGAAATTAATTTACATTACCAATACTCGATTACCCTCTGAAAAAGCCAACAGTTATCAATCTATGCAAATGTGCTACAGCTTTTCTAAAGTATTTGACGAGGTGGAGTTATGGACTGGAAAGGCAAGGAACACCAAAGCGCTTGAAAAAGTTAAAGATGTTTTTAAGTACTATAATATTGAAAAAACATTTTTGATTAGAAATTTTTTTCAATTTGATTCAAAATTTTTATCTAATCTCAATGAATTTATTTGGGCCAATTTAAGAGATTTCATATTTTCTGTTAATGTTTGTTTATCTCTGGTTAAATATAAAAAATCCTCTGAAACTGTTATCTATACTAGAGTTTGGTACATACTTTATGTCTTTTTATTTCTTAAGAAAATAGGGCTAGTTAATAATAAGATATTTTTTGAGAGTCATAAATTTTCTAAATTTTTATTAAAACCTTTGTCAAAAATAGATGGATTAGTTGTAATTAATCAATATTTGAATTATTTATATAAAGAGAACAATATCAAGCAAATATTTACAGCGCATGATGGTGTTAATCTTGAGGAATATACAAATATAACAAAATATAAATTTATACCCAATAAAAAAGAACATGTAATTCTTTATACGGGTAGTTTATTTTCTTGGAAGGGGGTAAATACCTTGGTAGACTGTATTAAATATTTGCCAAAAAGCTTTAATTTGGTTTGTGTTGGCGGAAGTGGTAAGTATTTGAGTGATTTTAAATCCTATGTTAATAAGAGCCTAGAGTCGAACCGGATAAAGGTTATTGCACACGTGTCTAAGAAGGAATTATTGGAATATATAGAGAATGCAGATGTATTAGTGTTGCCAAACTCTGCAAAAGATAAAATGAGTTTGTACACATCTCCCATTAAGATGTTTGAATATATGGCCTCTCACAGACCTATTGTTGCTTCTAGTCTTTCCTCGATTAAAGAGGTGTTGACGGATATGGATAATGCTATTTTGTTTGAGCCAGATAATGCAAAAGATTTGGCAGAAAAGATCCAATATGCAGTTTCTTTAGATTGTAATAGGCTAGTTAGTCAGGCATGTAAGGATGTGAAATTTTACACATGGGAAAAACGCGCACACAATATAAAAGGATATATGCAGTCAGACCATAATAAGCAAGATATATGTGTGGAATAGCAGGCGTTATTCATAAAGAGGGCTTGAGCTATTATGCAAATATTGAGCAAATGAATCTTGCTCAAAAGCATAGGGGTCCAGACGACAGCGGCATTGTGAAACTCAATAGCGCAATATTTGGCCATACAAGGCTCAGTATTGTAGATATTAATTCTGGGCATCAGCCCATGTCTTGCAATGACAAAAATATAACCATATCCTTTAATGGCGAAATCTATGGATATAAAAATTTAAGAAAAAATTTAGATTATGACTTTACCACTCATAGTGATACAGAGGTTATTGTTGCCTTGTATAAACAGTATAGTCTTACTATGTTTAGCAAACTAAAAGGCATGTTTGCTTTTGGCATATGGGATGCAGAGAAGAGGTCTTTGTTATTAGCTAGAGATAGGTTTGGAGAAAAACCCTTGTATTATGCTTTTGGTAATAATGGTGAGTTTGTTTTTGCGTCTGAAATCAAAGCAATTATTGCCTCAAATTTAGTCAA
>Ga0209685_1001420_pt1 | contig 10713 bp, 12 predicted proteins | sample SaaInlV_DNA_120m_FD_184685 | JGI IMG/M metagenome (GOLD analysis project Ga0209685, IMG submission 184685) | Marine microbial communities from expanding oxygen minimum zones in the Saanich Inlet - SI075_LV_DNA_120m (SPAdes) (version 2) | ecosystem: Environmental > Aquatic > Marine > Unclassified... | reverse complement strand
CGCGCTCGTCTCTATGCTGATATCAATGCTGGTAAATTAGCTACATACAAAATAGGTAAACGTCGTTTTGCTTCTCCTGAGGCAGTTGATAATTATGTAGCTCTTTGCGAGAAGGTGGCGGCATAAGTCGTGACTCAAACGAAAAGGTTTACAGAAATAGCCCTTGATGATGCCTGGCAGATGATCCAATGCATACCATCACATGATCGTGATACCTGGATTAAAGTGGGTATGGCGATTAAATCTGAATTCGGTAATGATGCTTTTTCTATATTTGATCAGTGGAGTAACACTGCTGATAATTATAACTCCAAATCAGTTAAGTCAGTTTGGCGGTCTTTCAAGGGCTCAGGCATTTCTATTGGGAGCCTGGTTCATTTGGCTGTTGAAAATGGCTGGCAGATTGAGTCTAAAGAAAGTTTTAAACTACCTGCCCCCAAAAAACAAATCCCGCCGGTGCAAAATAAGAGCACTAGCAGCTACGCATTAAAGTTAAATATTTCTGCAAGTAGTTCTGATCAATATGTCTCCAGTCACAAGTATGCAAAAGCAAAGGGAATAATATCTGCTGGAGGCGCTGGTAGAGGAAGAGCTTCAGGGTCAATAATTGGGAAAGATAGTGATTGTATTATCGTGCCAATTAGAACCATAAAAACTAATAAAGTACAGGGTGTTCAGTGTATTAATCCTGACGGGAAAAAACAGACTTTTGGTAGTGTTTCAGAGGGTGGGTTGTTACTAGGTAATACATTGAATAAATCTATTATCTGGTACGTGTGCGAAGGATGGGCGAGTGCTTATTCTGTTGTTTTTCACCACCAGAATGGAAACGGTGTATGTGCTTGTTCATTTGGTAAAGGAAACCAGAATAAAGTCTCTCAGAAAATAGCTGAAATCTATCAACCTGACAGGATAGTGATTCTCATGGAAGATGACTCATGAGCAATATCACTAAAGCAAAGTTACCTAAGGATGAATATGGCAATGATCCTAATGACCATCGTACTGATAGTGAATATTTGGAGAAAATAGACATAGTAAGTCCTTATGAGTTTAGCGATAAACCTATTGATATTTTTAACAAATTTAATACACCCTCATTTCCCGTTGATCTTTTGCCTGGCGTGATATCGTCATTTACCCGTGATCAATCAGAGCTTATTGGAGTTGATCCTGCAATTATTGGAATAGCTGCGCTGGTGGCTTCGGCGGCAGTAATTGATGACAGAATAGAAATACAGCCAAAACGCTACGATCCGACTTGGAGAGAACAGGCAAGGTTATGGGGAGCTATCATTGGTGACCCAAGCGCAAAGAAAAGTCCAGGAATAGCAAAGGCTGTTGGCCCGTTATTTAAAATAGATAGAGAGTGGAGAGAAGAGAGTAACGAGGCCTATGCAAAGTGGGAAGCAGGTTGCGATAAATCAGGTAAAAACAGCGAAAACCCAGATGAGCCAAAGCGAAAACGATTAATAGTAAATGACGTTACCGTGGAAAAGCTTGGGGATATTTCAAGTAAGTGTACACCGCGTGGGATTCTGTCATATCAGGATGAGTTAACAGGGTGGTTGTCAGGTATGGATGCGTATAAAAATGGAGGTCATAAAGATCGTGCTGCTTGGCTTGAGACATATAACGGTGGGGCTAAAAGCATTGATAGAATGAGTAGAGGCTCTACATTTGTAGAGAACTGGAGTGCGTGTGTTGTAGGAGGGATTCAGCCTAGTGTTGTTCAATCTTATACTAACAACACAAATCACGATGGAATGATGCAGCGTTTTATTTTAATAGAAGCCGGTGAGGCGTCTGCCGGTATTGATAGGTCCCCCGACATGAAAGCCAAAGGGGCTTATGAGCAAATCTTGAGGCGTCTCAGCAAATTGCAACCTCCCTTTAATGGTGTCGTACGGTTAAGTGAGGAAGCGCACCTTATAAGGGAAGAAATTGATAGTAAGTTATTAAAGTCCACTCGAAGTATCCCTAATAAGTTTCTAGCCGCAGCTTTGGGTAAATGGAATGGGCTTTTTGCTCGGTTAATTCTCGTGTTTCATAGCGTCGAAATGACAGCGTCAAATGAGAACATAATTAGTAATTTAGTATCAGGAGAGACAGCAGAGCGGGTAGCCACGTTAATGTGGAAAGTGTTGTTGCCACATGCCATTAAATTCTATGAAGAGTTGGACCCAACAGAAAGTGCTTCACATGATTTGGCTTCTTTAATTTTAGCGCGGAAGTGGGATAGATTCACAGTTAAGAGGGACTTAAGCCGTGACATGAGAGCCTATCGCAGGCAAAAGCCTTGGGAAAGGGACGACATGCTTGACCGCCTACTGTCTTATGATTGGATCACGCCAGAGGAAGGTAAGATTAACGAACGTGGCAGGCCTTCTGCCTATGCAGTTAATCCCCAGGTTCACAAACTATTTAAGGAACAAGCAGAGCATGAAAAATTAAGACGGAAAGAGGTACGCGAGATAATTAATGAGTTAAAGGAGACGGATTGACCATGCTTATTATGAAATGTCGACAATGTCGTATGCGCGTGCGTAATAAGAAGCTACATATCATCTCTTTATATTTATCAATCTTCTTTATGTCTACCTCGCGCAGGCATACGACATTGTCGACAATTAAGTTTCCTGAGAAACCTTCCTTCACAACACAAAAAGGTACTAGGCCAGCTTTGGAAGACAAGGGTCATTCTCACCCCGCTGTTCGGTTAGTCGCAGACATATTATGTCCACTTTACTTTCACTATCGATATATTATATTCAATAGGTTTTATATATGACCGAAATCACACATCTAGATTGCACTGCATTAGACCTGGCAAACATCACAGGAATAACAAAGCAACGTATTCACCAATTGGTTAAGGAGGGTGTAATCAAAAAAACTGAACGCGGGGTATTTAACCTGGTGGAATCGGTATGTGATTACTGTGTGTATATCCGTGGTGTTTCACGTGGATCTGATACAAAAAAAGAAGGTGATACACATCGTAATAAATTACTTAAAGCAAAGGCTGATATGGCAGCAATGGAAGTATCGAAAATGAAAGGCGATTTAATAAGTGCCAGTGTACAACGTTCACATGATTACGCCCTGGCCACGATATTAAAAAACAATTTATTTTCAATTCCTGATCGTATATCCGCAATAATTGCCGCTGAGAGCGAAGCTAGCACAGTACATGATTTAATTACTCAAGAAGTCCGTAACAGCTTAGACAACGTTATCAAAAGCATGGAGAAAACTGAAGTTGATGACGCTAGTCTTGATGTAACCAGAAGACAAAGCAATGAGTTGCTGACAAAGGAAAACAGTAATGAATAACAACTTAAATTTAAATAATTATTTAGATAAATAACACTTGAAATTTGATTTAGCTATTAATTTTATCCTTGTATTTTATATAATTTATGATTACAATTTTTATTAGTTTCTACTTGAGATTAGTTATTAGTAACGAATGCCCTGTTTTTTTTGGGATAGTTTCTACTAAAAATACAATTTCAAGGGAAGGTCAAATTTACACTTCTACGACCCTGCAACGTTTATTGGGTTCCCTGATTGGGGAATATTTAATAGTGCGTATGTGGGGTTTTCTATTTATACCCCTCAATTACGCGTTTAAGGAGACTCACTATGCCTGAGTTATTAACGCGGCAAAAAAGAAATAATCAACTACCAGATGATTTGCTTCATAGAACTGCAATATTTCAACGTGGTTCAATTGATAAAAAAAATCGTACTGCGGAGCTGGCCTTCTCAAGTGAAACAGACAAAGTTGAGAGGTGGTTTGGTATTGAGATACTTGACCATGGCCCTGCCTCGATCCGTTTAGATCGTATTGGAAATAAAGCCCCCCTCCTTATTGATCATAATGCTGCCGACCAGGTAGGTGTTATTGAGTCAGTGAAAATTGGTGCTGATCGAGTAGCCCGTGCAATTGTTCGATTTAGTAAAGGATCAAGAGGAAATGATATTTTTTCTGATGTGGTAGACGGTATTCGCACAAAAGTATCGGTTGGTTATTTAACGCACGCACGCGAAGAAACAAACGAAGGAACTGAGCATAAGCCTATTTTCAGAGTGACCGATTGGGAACCGTATGAAATAAGCATTGTATCAATTCCAGCAGATGATTCAGTCGGCATTGGCCGTACTGCTAACACAACATATTTTGAGGACACTAACATGCCTGAACAACAAACAAATGAAAGTGAAGTTAAACTTTCCAGATCACAGAAAACGGCTGCTAGATTAGCGGTTGAAGATGAGCGATTAAGAATTGCCGAAATAACCTCAATAGCTGGTAATCGTGGCCTTCAAAATCTAGGTCAGACATATATTGATAATGGTAAGTCATTAGATGAATTTCGAGCCGCTGTTTTAGATTCCATGCCAGAACCAAAAGCAGCCCCAAGCGCAGACGTTATGTATGAGGGCCGTGGTAATGCTTATGGTAACCATGGTTCACGCACCTTCAGTATTAGAAACGCGATTCTTGGACAATTACCTGGATCAAATATTGATAATGGCTATGAGCGCGAAGTTTCTCAAGGTTTGGCGCGACAATTCGGTAAAAACCCTTCATCGATTCTAGTTCCAATTGGAATGCCATCACGTGATGATCGAACAATGCAGGTATCAGTTGCTGGTACTGGTGGAAATATATCACCGTATGATTACCGCCCAGATCAATTAGTGGATGCTTTGGTCGCTGAATCGGCAATCCTTAACTTGCCTATAATGCATATTCCAGATGCGGTTGGTGATGTGATTTTGCCCAGGGTTACCTCAAATATGAGTGTTGGTTGGAGTGATCTTGATTCCGTTGATAGCATTGCTGCGACTGACCCTACTTTTGATCAGATTACGTTTAGCCCCACCAGTATTACAGCTATAACTAAATTGAGTCACAAGCTACTTAAGCAATCAACGCCTCAGGCTGATGCAATTATTCAAAATATGCTGGCACTAGAAATTGCTAAGGAATTTGACCTTAAATGTGTGCAGGGTGATGGAACGTTGAACACCATAACGGGCATTATCAACACGACAGGTATTGGAAACATCGAATATTCAAATGGTGGTTCCCCGACCTGGGCAAATGTTGTCGGAGTCGAGGCACTACCAGCTGTTAACAATGTTTCCGGTGGACATATTGCTTACCTGGTGCATCCAACAATGGCAGCCGCATTGAAAACAACCACTAAAGATGCGGGATCAGGTCGGTTCATTTTGGAAGATGGTGTAATGAATGGTCGACAGGTAGTTGTATCAACAAATGTACCTGCCGGAACTATTATTGTCGGTAGCTGGCAACAATTCGTTACTGTTACCTGGGGTGTTCTTGAGATACTAGTTGATCCATATGGAGCTAACTTGGCTACTGGTGACGTATCTATCAGAGCCATTCTTGATGTGGATGCTGGTGTGAGACACCCTGAAGCCTTTGCCACTTTAACCGAAGCAGCAGTATAAAGCCGTTGGCGCGGTTCGGCATCGACTTTCCATCGATGGGAATCACTCCTGGGTATTTTTCCTCATGCTCTACGTGATTACGTAGCTTTGAGCGTATCAAGGTAAATCATAAAGAACTGGCGCTTCGCCACAGCGGAAGCCGATCCAGACTCCTGAAATGGGGACACTCGGCTTTTATTAATTTTTGGATTTAGTTATGCGGGAACATACAGAACACACTCATACAGAAGAGGAAAAACACTTTTGGGCTATGCCTGATTCTGGTGTTATGAAATATATTGAGGATGAAGCAGCACTAATGATTGCAAGTGCGAGAAAAGTTGCTAAAAAAAATGAAGTTGATCAAAAGCAGGCGCTCTGGATTGTAATGACTCTTTATCAAGATTTTTATAAGTAATGGCATTAGCATCAATGTCTTTTGATGGCTCTATTTTAAGCCGTCCTCTACTGGGCTCAATTTTTTGTCTAGTGAATTCTCCTTTCCTGTTCAATAGCCCCTTGTAGGAAAAAATAACAATCTCAGCTACTGGCTTTATCCGCCAAATCCTTCCCCAATGACGCAGTAAAAAATATCAAAAGTCAGGCTTATCTATCTGGCGTACTGGATACACTCAACTTCAAAGAAACTGGCGAAAGCCTTCACAATCGCTTTAACCTGGGTACAGCAGAGGCCGACGCATGGAATGCCGGTAATTGTGAAGGCCATGGCCTATGGCGTGATTATCGTGACCTGGAGACGAAGTTATGAACGATAAAACCTATACAACTGAAAAGTTATGCGAAGTCATTGAGAATATTGACTGCTTGTCACAACATGCTTTTTCAGAAATTAACGCTATTGCCAGTTTATCACTATTGGCAATGGAATCCCCTGATAGGGTTTTGGGTACTAATGAAGATATCGCCCGAATATTACATACTATCAGGAACCTTTCAGAGGTTACTCAAGGTAATATTAATTATGAGGCTGAAACCGTTGAATGTAATTACAGTGATGAGAGAATTTTTCGTCCCCTGGGAGGAACATTGTTGCTCCTGCTAATGACCAGGCGGTCATTATGTTCCCTGTGTTGGGTGATCTTTTGTAAAAGTATCTTTCGTTGTTAACGAATATTACTTGAGCAGTTGTTTTACTCATGATTTTATTCTCTAAAGTATTGGATATTAAGTTTATTTTTTATTTCTCCGACAGTTATAAGATTTTCTATCCATATTTGAACATGGTCTATGTCGTAGTTTTGAGATTCAATAATAGTTCAAATTCTGATTTCTTCATTTATCAGTGCATTTCTGATAACTGAGATTTGAGATTTATTGAAGTTTACCTTCATTTTAAAATAGTCCTTTTTTTGCTATTTGATTGTCGATTGATGTCCGGATGTAGTTATTTTCTACCATCCAGTCTACGAGATATTCGTAATCGAGGTTATATTTTGAGCCGATTCGGCACATTGCCGAGTACCATAGTTTTTCATCGTCTATTTGCATATCTTCATGCATATCCTGTTCAAATTCTTTGAATTTTATGAGTGAAAGATTATTTTGGTCGGTTATTTTTAATCTTAGTTTTAATTGTTCCTCATACTTTACAGGTTTTGTATTAGGTACTGGCTTTACCAGTATTGGAGGTGGTTTATTTTTATCGACATTTATGTTGAATTTGAGTTCATCTATGAATTCCTGAAGTGGCTCATTTATTGAGCTACTTGTTATTATTTCATTAAGCCTTTCAAGAATATATTGTGTTTGTACTGTACTCATGATTTTTGATTGTCCTGGTCAGTTACGGTTTTATTATGATATTGCTGATGAAAAGCGTTACCGCTTTCAAATGAGTTTTTGAGAAGTTCCTCTGCTGAGAATGTTGGTTTTGATTTTGATTTGTTATTTTTTGTAAAATCCCTTTTATTATATGATTTATTAAGTGATTTATTAGGGTGTCTATCAGACACCACCAAAGTGTCTGTGGGAGACCACCCTGGTGTCTGGGAGATACTACCCTGGTGTCCGGGAGATACTACCCTGTGAATATCTTTTTGAATGTCTTCAGATATTTTGATAAGAGCTTTGGTTGGTAATGATATTTTGTAAATATTGTTTTTAAACTGATTATCGTCAGTTTTTGTTTGCTGAACTGTTAAGTATCCATTGGTTACTAGTTCTTGTGTGTAACGGATTACCGTTGATTTTGATATGCCCAATCTTTTAGTGATTGTGTTGATAGATGGCCATGCTATGTCCTGGTGGTTGTTCATGTACGTTGACATGAAAAGAGCGATTGATTTTGAATAGTGGTTGAGTTCTGGATTATCGAGAACGAGTTCTATCCAGTTGAAGTTGTTAATTTTTAGATTTTGCATGTGTTTTTCTCCGAGTTTATTGGTTACCTGGAGAGCTTCACTTTTGTTTTGCGGGGTTAGAGCTTATACTTTGCTCCTGAGATCCCGCTGGCAAGTGTAGATCTCATTAAGAGCGACCTTAACTGGTCTGCTCGGAAAAGGCAACTTTCTACGGATTGTTGCTTTTTTTTGTCTGAATATAACTATGCTGTGTATGAGTCTGAGCGGATTGAGTGCGCTAAAACAATCGAGAAGGTCGTTACTGGAATGAGGGAACTGAAATGTATTTAACTGAAAGGCAAAAAAAATCAATTGAGTGGTTGTCACGTGAATTTGGAATGATTCATGCGGCGCGAGATGGATATGTATTTAGAGAAGGTATTACCGATCTGACTCTTGAAAGGAAGGTCAAAGAAATGGAAGAAATGCTTCTGAATGAGCTGGTTGAGCACCGCGAGGAAAATGGAAATGGCTTTTTGAATGAGTAAAAGATCATCACGGCAATGGTTTGGTCCTTGGGACCAAAATAGTTTTACCAAAATGGTTTATGACGTATGTATTAGTCATGGCCATGATGAAAAATTATGCCGTGAATTGGCTGATTATACCGATAAGCAAGTAACTATTGATTCAGATGGAAGGTGTTATGGCTGTATATAACTATGCAGAATATGAGCCTGAAAGGATTGAATGCGCAAAGGTCGTAGAAAGAGTAATTTGTAAAAAAATTAATCAAAAGTCAAAATAACTAAAAATAACCCCACCTATAGACTGCGCGTGAAATAGTTAACAAGTAACCTTCAACTTCTCAATACATTCAGGGAGTACCAGAAGGTTATAAATTGTCTCACGTTTTAATAAAACGTGGAACAATTTAAAGATACCCTCCTGTTACTCAGTAAACAAATAGGAGATTATTAAAATGATTCATACTCAACCACGTTACTCAGTTTCCGACCTTATTCAGCTTTTGCGTATTGGTCGTGGTGGTGTATATGCCGCAATCAATAGTGGAGAATTAAAAACTTATAAGGTTGGTAAGCGCCGTTTTGCCTCCCCTCAGGCAGTTGATGATTATGTTGCGCTTTGTGAAAAGGCAGCAGCATAAATCATGAATAATACTGGTGAGATTATCCAGTTGCGCGCCAAAAAACAATCGGAGTTAGCACAAAGTGAAAATGCTGATATTGTTGCTTTTAATATGGCTGGCTTTTTTTGCATTGACCCTATTTCAGAAATTTATTACAAAAAAGATAAAGATAAGGATGTATGGCATCAAATTCCAAAATTAAAGGCCGAAGTGTTAATTGAAGAGTCTTTAAGACTTTATTCTGGACCATATTCATCAAGTTACTTGAGCGGAGTTATCCGTTTGGTTCGATCAAGGAGAATGGGGGCTGAGTGGACAATAGCCTCCCATTTGATACCTATGGAAAATGGAATATTTTCACTAAAAAAATCTGAGTTATTGCCGTACAGAGAAGAATACCATTTCACCTGGTGTTTACCCTACTCTCATGAACCTGATGCCACTTGCCCTAAAATTGATAAATGGCTGAGTATCGTTACTGGTCAGGATGATGACCTTGTTTGGTTCTTATTATGTTGGATGGCGGCGGTATTAACTGGGCGGCATGATCTACAAAAATTCGTCATGGTGCACGGTCCTGGTGGTACTGGCAAAGGCACTATCCTTAGGCTTATTACTAAATTAATTGGTGATCATAATGTTGTCGCGTCAACTCTCAGAAAAACCCAGCAAAGTCCATATGAAACCGCGAATTTCTATACCAAACGATTGGTTATATTTAGTGATGCAGAAGATTATGCCGGTGATGTTTCTGTTCTAAAAGCTATGACTGGAGGAGATTTACTTCCTTACGAAAGAAAATATAAGGATGCTGAGCAGCCTTTTCTATACCAGGGCACGGTCATGATTGCTTCTAACCATCCTATTAAATCTTCTGACAAATCGTCTGCTTTATCCAGGAGGATGATAAGCATTGTTTTTAACCAGGTTGTGTCCGAGAAAGAAAAAACAGAAAACCAAAATTTTGAAGATGAGTTAATAAGTGAGCTACCTGGCTTATTCAATAAACTGGTTCAAATCTCTCCGGATGAGGTTACACGAGCAATCCGCAAGCTGGCACCATCGATACTTGAAACCAAATTGGATGCAGAGATGGAAGCTAACTCCATTCTTGCATGGGCGCATGAATGGCTAGTGCGATGTGAAGATGGTCAGTCAGAAACGCGAATAGGTAGCGCCCCTCTTTCTGGTACCTATGCAACTACATCTTATCTTTATGGTAGTTATCTTATTTTTTGTGATAGCCAAGGAAGAAAGCCAGTTGGTTTGGTCAACTTCAGCGAATACGTTATTGATAATTGTATTTCTCGTGGAGTGAATACCGAGAAGATCAAAACAAAGGCCGGGATGATTCTTGAAGGTCTTAGATTGCGTACCAAAGAGGATAAATGTGATTACTTATTTATTTAAATCAGTGAAGGGTTGTGAAGGGTTGGTGAAGGGTGAAAGCCAGCTGTTGCAGGGCTTGCAGGGTATGCAGGGTTTTTATAATGTTTAAATATAATGACTGTAAGAATACCTATATAAAGAAACTTTGTGCTTTAACCCTGCATACCCTGCAAGCCTTTGCACTGTATAGGTTTCGGCCTTCACCAACCCTTCACAAATATCAGATCAACCCTGCACAACCGAGTATCAGAGGTTTCCTGGGAAACTTTCCTTCACAAACAAAAAGGTACTAGGCCAGCTTTGGAAGACAAGGGTCATTCTCACCCCGCTGTTCGGTTAGTCGCAGACATATTATGTCCACTTTACTTTCACTATCGATATATTATATTCAATAGGTTTTATATA
>Ga0209685_1001407_pt1 | contig 10787 bp, 7 predicted proteins | sample SaaInlV_DNA_120m_FD_184685 | JGI IMG/M metagenome (GOLD analysis project Ga0209685, IMG submission 184685) | Marine microbial communities from expanding oxygen minimum zones in the Saanich Inlet - SI075_LV_DNA_120m (SPAdes) (version 2) | ecosystem: Environmental > Aquatic > Marine > Unclassified ... | reverse complement strand
AAGTAACGTTGTTAGTAGTAGTTTTTTAATCATTATTCATTCCTCTTTTTTATCTAATATTGTCGGCCATATGCATTCTTGTTGCGTCAGACCCGTTGATTACATATGAGTCAATCTCAAAGTCGTATAAACCTTTGCATTCTAATATATTTCTTAGTCTCTGATTTATTGACACGTGCTGTTCATTCTTTATCTGATTTAGATTGAGCGTATATAACTCAGAATCAATACTGAATAAATCGAAGTGCTTATCCAGGAAACTCAATAGACTTTCATTCTCAAGTGATACTTTTGATTTGTTTACTTGCTTTACTTGTTTCTTAATTACTTTAGTTTGTTCGATAGGCTCATCCCATCCAAAACCTTGAATCTTTGCATCGAATTTTTCTTCTGTAGATTTATATCTAGGGCGCTTATCCAAAGTATCTGTAAATACCCACAATGCATATACACCTAATCCGAGCAATCCAAATGTTAGTGACTCCATATTAATAAGTTTGGTTCTTCATCTGCTCTACATGCTCATCATAAGGCATGCAGTTTTCATTAATATCATAAATCAATTTTTCTGAACGTTTGATTAGTTCAGGTTTATCGTTAGCAACCTCTTTAATTCCAGAATTTGTAGCAGTAATACCTGACATTTTTTTATAAGCATCTACTGCATTATCTTGTGTCATTCCTTCTGCCATAAAACTCATCACTGATATCACTCTCCATTCACTCGCTCTTTCTAAAAGCCCTTTTGAGTATTCCTCGTCACTCTTGAGAACCACCCCCAGCAATAAAGATTTGGTAGAGCACTCTGCAAATCTGTTGCCTAAATCAGACATATCCAGTTCTTCAGCGTGGAGTAACTGGATAAATGATATTGATATTGCTAGTAACGTAATTTTAATTTTGTTCATTGTTTACCTTTATATTTGTAACTATTCTGTGTAGTGCAATCTGATTGATTATCTGCGTGTAAATAGCAATCAATCTTATCATAATCAAAGTTCCACATAAAAAGAACAAAGAGAATTGTTATGGCAATGGATACAACTCTTAGTGTCTTTAAAATCATATTAGTTAATCTTTGAGTGTGCTTAGGCTGGTTTAGGATGTAGCGATGTTAGGGTTAGCGTGAGTACTAGGAAGATGTGCTTCATCTCGACAAGCCTCCCGCAAGGCAAATATCATTGCGCATAATAAAGGCGAGCCAAGTCTTACTATGGACTGCTGCTGCTTCATCGCACACCTCAATCCATTTATGCTTATAATTATCATAAAAACTATCAGTTTCAGATTCAAGCACTTGCTTGCCGTTAACTATATCATAAGTAGACTCAGTACAAACAAAGCCTAACTTCTTGCTAGTACTTTCGCGCCACTTTTTATATTGAACATACTTTAATTGACCATTTACTCTTTTGTAGATACGCTCAGAGTTTTGACAAGAACCACCAGAACTATAAAAAGCGATAGTTTTGTCTTCTTTATTAAGAGTTGTTAAAGCGTCAAACCAAGTATAAGGCTCTTTATTTACTACACTATACAAGTCTGACACTCTACCTCCACCACTTCTAAGGTTGTAAACTTTGTACGCATCTACACTTCTTTGTCCAATACCTTTCTCACGAATTACTAGGTCATTTATATTATCAAAATCAACATCCTCAAAGAAGAACGGAGCATCGCCTTCGTGCTTATTATCAAGCAGTGAAGTTTTGCTTAGAGATTTATAATCAATTGTAAAGACGGTATTTAAAATATCCTTGTGATAATCCCAATCGGAGGTGTAATAACCTGCTTTTTTTAAAACATCTCCAGATAGGTAAAAAGCACTTGTTGTAACGGAAAATGAATTAAACCGCTTCTTCTCTGAGAATCTTAATATCGCTGGACCTACGCCTAACGGGGCATTGTTATCTGGTGTCCAAATAACATCAACAGTGTAATTGTACTTACCATCAACAACATCAGTCAATTTGAAATGTACAGTTTTAGTACCATCAAAGAAAACATTTGGATTGTCATCCTCGTTGGCATAACTCGCTATATTTAATAAAAATAGTGTTAGTAAAAGTATGTATCTCATTTGCTTAATAATACTTAGTCCCTAGTTCAATTGTTTTTCCTGAGCCAAACTCCGTATAACTCTCAGACTTAGATTTAAGCACTCGCACACCATCAATAACAACATAATTTGATTCTACACAAACACTCCCACCATCACGAATATAGTAATCCCAGTCAGTAAATTCAATAGCAACATACTTGTTACCAATCAATTTAAACTTCTCATTCGTACTGCCACAAGCGCCGCCAGATAAAAACACATCTATCGTTCTATTTTCCTTGTTAAAAGCGGTCTTTTGGTCGAGCATATCAAAGGGCTTGTCAATTGCCAAATTATACATATTGCCATTTTTATAAGTAGGTTTGTACACTTTATAATCATCGACCCGTCTTTGTCCATTGCCAAAATCAACAACAATGAGTTCATCTTTGCCATCAAAATCAATATCTTCAAAGAAGAATGGCACATTGTTGCCATGAAAACTATCAAATAATGAATCCTTCCCAATAGTATTGTACTCAACAGGGTAAACCTTAGTTAAATCAACTGGGAGCGTGTGATAATCGCCACTATCATCGAACTTTAAGAGTCCCAATTTGTTTAAAACATCAAGTGGCAAATGGAAAGCATCTACTGATACGGAGAATGTACTGCCACTGTCTTTAACAAAACGAATTGTTGCTGGACCAACTAATCTTGGAACATTTCCGTCATTTGGATTCCACAAAACATTAACAGTGTATTTGTCATCAATAACATCTGTGAATTTTAGGTGAATTGTTTTCGAGCCATCAAAGAATGATTCCCACGCATCTTCATTGGCATAACTCGCTATATTTAATAAAAATAGTGTTAGTAGTAGGAATGTGTATTTCATAATTAGCATATATCACTACAAATAATAATAAATTTATAATCCTACATTTAAGATTGATTTATATATTTCAAGTAAATATTGATACGCCAATATAGCAATACTGAAACTAAAACTGTCTGTAAAGAAATAAATAAATCTATCCATGTATCGGAATCCGAGTAATAATAAACAGCCTCAAATAATACAACATCAAATATCATTATAAATACGATAATCTTAATGCCAATAGGAAGTCCTAGCATTGTCATTCTAGCCATATAGTCAACCCCATCTTGACCTTTATTTGTCTTGAATGTTATTAAAATCCCAACAATAGTTACTATTATGATTGATGATATTTCACCAATTAAAAGCCTAATATTAGCCGTATCTTCACCCTCAAGAAGAAACGCGTAAGTAGCCATATTAAATAACACCATCATAATAAGATAGTAGTACATTTTACTTCTCTCACTAATTTTGTTATTTTTAATATCATCAGCCAACTGCTGTGTTTTCCAAAAATACATATTTACCTCTACTGAAAATAGTTAATTAATTATGCGCTAAACATGGTGCATAATCTAACATAATTAATTTTCCTTTCTGGAATAAGTTAGAATTGTATTTATTTTTGTAGTGTTATTTCAATGAGTACAGATACGTCATTTTTTACCAATGAACCTGGGTTCCAACTTAAAGATAGGTTTAGTAAATTAGTCAAAGGAACTGAGTTATTCGACTGCCTAGTTGGGTACTTTTACTCGAGTGGATTTTATGCGGTCTACCCATCATTAGAAGACACCGATAGGATTAGAATTCTGATTGGTATTTCCACTGGCAGTGACACGTTCAAGATGATTGAGCAAGGGAATGCACCAACTAGTCATGCAGAGACTAAGAAAACTGTTGAAGACCTAGTGCAACATGAGATGGAGTTATCTGAAGATACTCGCTCTGTTGAAGAAGGCGTGCATAAGTTTATTGAGTGGATAAGAAGTGGAAAACTTGTAATTAAGGCATACCCATCTCAAAATATTCACGCAAAATTGTACATCATGACCTTCAAAGAAGATGCAATTGATAAGGGTCGCGTTATCACTGGTTCAAGTAATTTTACAAAATCAGGATTAGAAGACAATCTTGAGTTCAATGTTGAATTAAAAAATCCAGGTGACTATGAGTTTGCTCAAAACAAATTTAATGAGTTATGGAAAGATGCAGTTGATGTTAGTGATAAATACGTTGAAACTATCGAGCAAAAGACGTGGTTCTCCGATAGTGTTACGCCTTATCACCTGTACCTAAAGTTTTTATACGAATACTTCAAGGCTGAGTTAAATGAATCTGGTGAAGTGTTTTTAGAGCACTTACCAGAGGATTTTTTAAGACTTGAGTACCAAGAACAAGCAGTACTAAATGCAAAACGAATTTTGAAAGAGTACGGCGGAGTTTTTATATCAGACGTTGTTGGTCTTGGAAAGACCTATATTGCAGCAATGCTGGCTGGACAATTACAATCAGAAGGCAGGACGCTTGTTATTGCCCCACCAGTACTTTTAGATAAGAATAACTCTGGCTCTTGGAGAAATGCCTTTATTGATTTCAATATAGCCGCTGAGTTTGAATCACTTGGAAAGTTGGACAATCTTTTGAATGGTGCAGCAGACAAATTCAAACATATTATTATTGACGAGGCGCATGGTTTTAGAAATGAAACCACTGCCACATATGAGAAATTATCAGAAATATGTCGCGGTAAGAAAATTATATTGGTAACTGCTACGCCTTATAACAACACCCCTAGAGACATCCTTAGTCTTATCAAATTATTTCAAAAACCAAGGAAAAGCACCATTCCAAATCTACCAGATTTAGAATCATTCTTTGGCGGTCTAGAAAAGAAACTGAAAAAATTAGACCGAAAGAAAAATTATGAAGAGTACATGGAAGTTACTCAAAGTAATGCCAAAGAGATACGTGAAAAGATACTTAAATATTTAATGGTACGTCGCACCAGAACCGAAATTAAAAAATACTTTGAAAAAGACCTTGAAAACCAAGGTTTAAGTTTTCCTAAAGTGGAAAAACCGACACCACTGTACTACTTGTTAAATGAAAAGGAGGATGCAATATTCAATAAAACGATTGAACTCATTGCAAGTGACTTTACTTACGCCCGCTATATGCCAATGACCTATTACACGGGTGAATTTGACCAGTCAGAGATTCAAGGTCAAAAAAATATGGGTCGTTTCATGAAAATATTATTAGTGAAACGTCTAGAAAGCAGTTTTCATGCATTCAAACAGTCAGTTGGTAGGTTTTTAAATACCTACGATATTTTTATCAATGAATTCAATCAAGGAAATGTATATACCAGCAAGGCACATACTGATAAAGTGTTCATGTTTTTAGCAAATGATGATGATGTCGCTATACAGCGATTAATCGATGAAGACAAAGTTGAAAAATATGAAAGCAATAAGTTTAGAGAAGATTTTATTAAAGATTTAGAGCATGACAGACAGATACTGATTCAAATTCAAGAACTATGGAAAGAAATTGATAGAGACCCAAAGTTGTTAACCTTTATTGAGCAACTATCTACTGACAAAACTCTAAAAAAGAATCATATTATCATTTTTACAGAATCTAAAGAAACAGCAAGATACTTATCTGAGAATATTGAAAAACACTTTCCAGGAGAGGTGTTGCGCTTTGATGGTGATTCTCATGCATCTGACAGGGATAAGGTAATTAGAAATTTCGACGCTAAATCAAAAAATAAAGAATCAAATTATCGTATTCTAGTAACTACGGAAGTACTTTCTGAAGGTGTAAATTTACATCGTTCTAATGTAGTAATTAATTACGATATTCCATGGAATCCAACCCGTTTAATGCAAAGGGTTGGCCGTATCAATCGAGTAGATACCAAGCATAAAACCATTCATACATATAACTTCTTCCCGAGTGTTCAAGGTAATAGTCAAATAGCATTAAAGGAGGCTGCAGAAGTTAAAATAGCATCATTCCTATCATTGCTTGGCGATGATGCTGAACTGTTAACCGATGGTGAACCAGTCGATTCACATTCTTTGTTTGATATGCTAACTTCTGAAGAAACCATTGATGGCGAAAAAGAAGCAGACACTGAACTTAAATATTTAAAAGTAATTGAAGATGTGCGTGAGAACGACCCAGAACTATTTGAAATAATTAAACAGTTACCAAGAAAATCTAGAACGGCAAAGCAAAACCCAATTTATAAAGATTCATTGATTACGTACTTCCGTAGTGATAGATTGCAGAAGTTCTTTATCGCTGATAAAAAAGAAGGTGCTGATGAAATTGATTTTATGGAAACTGCAGGATTCTTTGAGTGCATGCCTGATACTGACAAGCAAAAAGTCCCAAGTGAAATGTTTGACTTATTAAAGTTAAATAAAAAAGCATTCAATGACACTCTTGTTGAAGATGAGCCCGAAATAAAAGGCAAAGGTGGCCATGATGCTGGCACACAGATTCTTAAAATACTTAAGGTAACTCAAAGAAATTCACAGGCTCTTACTGATGACCAAGAGATTTATCTTGATAAGGTTATCACGCAAATTAATGAAGGTGGAATTCCTAAAAAGACATTAAAGCATACATTAAAAGCGTTAAACGACCTCGGAGAACAGATAATCAATCCTAGAAAGGTGATTGCTGTATTACAAAATAATATTTCAGACGCGCTACTTAGAGCGCACTATGCAGAAACTGATACTCATACATCAGGTGAGCGTAAAGTGGTGCTGTCACTTTATCTAACAGACGATTAATTATGGATAAGAAGCAAGCAAGTTCAATTATTAAAGATGCCTTTGGCAGTGTATTTAGCAGAGATAAGTTTATTGAATTTATTGGTAATTTACTTAATTTAAATTCCACTGATTATTCACATCGAAATATCGGTATTTACGATACTTACAAACAACATGTAGAGTCATTAGAGGTTGTTGCTAAATTCAATGATGGTAAGAATGAAATTGATGTATTAATTGTCACTCTAATTAGAGATACATCACTTGATAAGGCCAGAACCATGCAACGAAATTTCATTGCACGTTATCTAAGTGATAAGCAAGGAGATGCCGCTATAGTCGCATTTACTTCACCTGATGCTGAAGACTGGCGTTTTTCTTTAATAAAAATGGATTTAGGTTTCAAGAAAACTGATACTGGTATTAAAGTTAAACAAGAGTTTACTCCTGCTAAACGTTGGTCATTCTTGGTAGGAGAAAACGAGAACAGCCATACTGCTCAGAGTCAGTTGGTAGGTATTTTGGCAAATGATGAAGATGAACCTACACTAGATGAATTAGAACAAGCATTCAGTATTGAAACTGTTACCAATGAATTCTATGAGAAATATACAGATTTATTCTTGAGAATGAAAGAAGCGCTTGATACGCTTCTAGAAAACGACTCACAATTAAAAACAGATTTTAAAGAAAAAGATGTTGATACTGTTGATTTCGCTAAAAAGACCATGGGTCAAATGGCATTTTTGTATTTCTTGCAAAAGAAAGGCTGGTTTGGTGTTAAGGCTGATAAAGAATGGGGTACTGGTGTAAAGAATTTCTTACGTGAGGTCTTTGAGCGTCGTGAAAAGTACGGAGAAAACTTTTTTGACGATGTACTGGAGCCATTATTCTATAAGGCATTAGCACAAGACAGAAGTGATAAAAATGATATTTACTCTGAACTTAATGGCTGCCGTATGCCATTTTTAAACGGTGGGTTGTTTGAGCCAATGAATGGTTACAGTTGGAGTGATACCCATATACGTCTGCCTGATGAGTTGTTTTCGAATGATATAAAGACCAAAGAAGGTGATATTGGCGATGGCATACTAGATGTGTTCGACCGTTATAACTTCACTGTTAATGAGTCTGAACCACTAGAACAAGAAGTTGCTGTTGACCCTGAAATGCTGGGTAAAGTTTTTGAAAACTTACTAGAAATCAAAGACAGGAAGAGTAAGGGTGCATTCTATACACCACGTGAAATTGTTCATTATATGTGTCAAGAAAGTTTGATTAATTACCTTGAAACTGAAACAAATAGTCTAATACCCAAGGTGGATATTGAATCATTCATCCAGCAAGGTTCACAAATTATTCAAAATGATAAATCTATTATCGAGCAAGGTGGCGATAAAGGCAAATTACTGTTGCGTCAAAGCGTTATTGACCAGGCAGAAGAGTTGGATGATTTGCTTGCCAATATTAAGGTTTGCGACCCTGCAGTAGGTTCGGGTGCTTTTCCACTTGGAATGCTTAATGAAATCGTTACAGCGAGAACGATTCTTGGCATTCATTTGAGAAATAATTCTTCTGCTTACAAACTAAAACTGCATGCTATCTCTAATTCTATATACGGTGTTGATATTGACCCAGGTGCCGTTGAAATTGCCAAGTTAAGGTTTTGGTTGTCATTAGTGGTCGAGGAAGATAACCCGACACCGTTACCAAACTTAGAACATAAAATTATGCAAGGAAACAGCCTTGTATCAAGGTACGAAGGCATTGAACTGTTTGATGATGATTTATTAAACAATACCGAGTCGGTTAAAAGAAAAATAAGCGAAGAAAACAAGATTATTGACATGTGTCAAGATAGACTTCTTTCTCACGAATCATTAAGTTCTGTAGATATCACCAGTATAAAAAAAGATGCTGAAAAAGCACATAAAAGGATTAAATCTCTTGAAAAGAAACTTAGCGAAGTAGCAACAGCCGGGTTATTTGATAAAGCACGAGAGGTCGCGCGACAAAAGGCAAAACTACTTCAATCTAAAATAGCAGAATACATAACAATTGACAGTAAGACTAATAAGGAAAATCTAAAACAAGAAATTGATAATTTAAAGTGGGATTTGATTGAAGCGACATTAGAAGATAGAGGTGAAACTGACAAACTTGATAAAATTAAAAAATTAAAAAAAGATAGAATCAAGCCATTTTTTATATGGAAGTTGGAATTTGGTGAAGTGTTTAAAAACAACGGTGGGTTTGATGTGGTAATTGGAAATCCGCCGTATGGCGGTGAAAAAATTACAAATGATTTGAAAGAGTATTTAGGCCTTACTTCAAAAGATGTTTATGGCGCATTTATCTCCAATGCAATTAACGACACCAACTCTATTTTAAAAAGTAATGGATTTTTATCATTTATTGTGTCTGATACATTTATGACAATTAAGTCGCATTTAGCGTTAAGAAAACAAATATTAAATAAAAAACTACAAAGGATAATTAGATTACACCCGGATACTTTTAAAGCAACTGTAAATACTGCAATTATATTAGTTCATAAAACTGAAAATAAATCAGAAGATATTTGTGAAGTAGCAGATTTTACAAATATAAGTGTTCACGAGGAATATGATTTATTTTTAAAAATTCTGGAAGAGACTAGAGGTAAACAGCAGGTAAGTATTTCTACGGAAAGGTATTCAATTTTTCACTATCCACAGAAACTTATTTACACGAATTCTAGTTTACCTTTGTTTATGTGCCACCCTAAGTTGTTTAGACTCATGAACGATGCAAATACAATTAAATGTGTGGAAGAAAATATAGAAGTAAGTAATATTGCATTAAATAAAGCAATGGTTAAACTGGTGAAGTTTGGTGATATTGCTGCGGTTAGACAAGGCTTGGCAACAGGAGATAACAGTAATTATTTTTACCAAAACCCGCAAGCCCGAGGAAGATATAAAAATATTGAAAACTATAAAGACTTGGTGTTTAGTATGAGTGATTTATACGCAGTTGCCAATAATAATAAATTAAGAAAAAAAGCGATAGAGAGAGGTTTTCATAAATCAATTAATGAGGAAAACTTTGATAAAGATTTGTATTTTGATGGAAAGTATATATTGCCATATGACAAAGGAGGTGCTAGTGATTTAAATGAGGGTTGGCTGCCAAATTATTATGTTCCGACAGATTACTACATTGACTGGAGTCAGGAGTCAATAAATAGAATGAATTCATTGACTACAAAAGAAAGAAATGTGTTAAATAATAAAAGCGGTGGAAATAATAAGGTTTGTTCCAGGTTTCAGAATGCAGATACTTACTTTAAAGATGGAATTACATTCTCATGGACAGGACAGTACTCTCCAACATTTAGAATTGCAACTCCAGCACCATACGATCACGGCTCATCAGACATTTTTTGTGATAAATATCCAATATCGTATTTAATTGGACTAACCTGTTCAAAATTACTTAAATTTATGGCGCGTAATATCATTAATCATACGGTTAATTTTGGTATTGACGATGTAAAGGATTTTGTCATCCCATTTAACAATAATAAAAAGTTAGAGAAGTTAGTTGATGTTGTTATAGACAAGCAAAAACGAAATAATCGTTATGATTATATGAGCAATGAGCAAAGGGAAATTGATGAATTGGTTTATCACCTTTATGGGCTTAATGAGGGCGATATTCAGGAAGTAGAAAAATGGTACGCTAGAAGATATCCAAAATTAAGAAAGTGGTGTTATATTTCTGAAGATGCTATAAATTCACCTTTATAGTTCATACAAAATGAACATCAAAAAAATACAAAAACAACTTTCAGATTTTGCCGATGAGCGTGATTGGAATCAGTTTCACAATCCAAAGAACTTAGCAATGGCACTGTCTGTTGAAGCGTCAGAATTAGTTGAAATCTTTCAATGGTTAACGCCAGAGCAAGCCGAAGAAATCATGAGTACTAATGAAAGTGAGCACGTTAAAGAAGAAATCGCAGATGTTATGATTTACTTGATTCGTTTGGCAGATAAATTAAACGTAGACCTTGAAG
>Ga0209685_1001380_pt1 | contig 11004 bp, 11 predicted proteins | sample SaaInlV_DNA_120m_FD_184685 | JGI IMG/M metagenome (GOLD analysis project Ga0209685, IMG submission 184685) | Marine microbial communities from expanding oxygen minimum zones in the Saanich Inlet - SI075_LV_DNA_120m (SPAdes) (version 2) | ecosystem: Environmental > Aquatic > Marine > Unclassified... | reverse complement strand
GATTCATTCAGCGATCGGGTATATGACACCCGCTCAAAAGATGGCTGAATTGGAAAAAGTGGCTTGAAATGTGTCCAAGATTAACGGACCACTACAGTGAGGTTTCTAAGCTTACATGGAAAGAGGTTAATTTTAAAGAGAAGCTTATCAGGATTAAGGCTGAAAACATGAAGATGGGCAGGGAGCATTTGGTGTTTTTAAGTAAACAAGTTCTTTCGAAGCTTAAGGAGATTAAGTCTTTAAGCTTAAGTGATACATATGTCTTTCCAAGTCCTAAGAAAAGCTCATCTCCAATAGGTGCTGAAAGTCTACGAGCAGCTATTAGAAGGTTAGGTATTCCTAAGGAAAAGTTCACTACTCACGGCTTCAGGAGTATGGCCAGCACCAGGTTGAACGAGATGGGGTTTAATTCAGATTGGATTGAAATGCAATTAGCACATGTTGAAGCTAATAAGATTCGTGGTGCCTATAACAATGCAGAGTATATTGAGAAGAGAAGGGATATGATGCAAAAGTGGTCCGATTACTTAGATAATCTAAAAGGTATTTAAATGTACAGGTATCAATTAACTAGTCAAGACAGAGTGGATAGTGCATTGAAGCACCTTGAGGACTACCTACTTGAAAAAGAGAGGTGGGTAATTACCAGAGACGGCGACGATAGGAATGCGGTTAGTAATTGCAACCTTTTGAGGGAACAAGTTAGCTGGATACAAAGAAAAATACATGACAGGAATGAAACATTAAATCATTATCTTAGTAACTATAAAGAGTTAAGCGTAATTCAAACTATATTCTTACTTAATGGATTCAACCCCCACACTCTTGATTCAGATTGTTTTAATGAATTTAGTATTAATCAAGACAGTCTTTTATCTTACTTTTTAATTAGCAAGACACCAGTAGGGCGTAAGGTTATTAAAGATTTTGATACAGATTCAAAGGTTTCAGTGGATAAATTAATAAGATGGTCATCAAGCAAGGGGTTTATTTTTGACCAAAACAATAGAGCAATAGATGAAGATTTAGCTGTAAAACTGCATACTCTTCTTGGTGGTAAAGGTTTGATTGAGAGTGGGGATATTCAGCAGTTGTGGGTATGGAAAAATACAGACACACTCCTGGCGTACTTGGCACAGAAATTAATCAAGCATCAAGTCTTGCCATATCATCATCCGTGGAAAGTATTAGAGTCTTACATAGCTCAACAAGGCGTCAAAAGGTTGAGCAAAATTGAAATATCTAATGACAAATATCCTAATGACTATCGCTTAGTAGATAGTGTTGTAGAGGATTTAAGTAGCTAGATATATTCAATGTCCCCTTGGTGTCCCTACCAATAAATACCACAACATTTTATGATGTCTCCAGACTTAATCGCAAAGGGTGATTAGGCAATTTAAAGGAGACATACATGTCAAAAATAAATATTATAAAACTAGAGAAGGTAAAAGGTTTAACCGCTCTCAGTCGTACAACTATCTACCGTTTAATAGCGGATGGAAAGTTTCCAAAGCAAATCAAACTAAGTGAACGCTCAAGTGGTTGGGTTGAACAAGAGGTAATGGATTATTTGGATAAATGTATTGAGAAGAGGGCGGTGACAAAATGAATGATAATAAAAAAGCCAGCGAAGCTGTGGAGAGCTTGACTGGCCAGAAGAAATTGGATAATAACTTCAATGACAATTCTAACAAAAAACCAGAGGACATATTAATTGATTTTGCCAAGTCTGAAAATACCTTGTTTTGTGATAATCAAGAAAATGAGTATGCTGAAATTAATCTCAATGGCCATACGGAAATATATCGAATAGGCTCGAAGAAATATAACGGCTGGTTAAGGCAGAAGTATTATTATCAAACTAAAACAGGTGCTTCTAAGGCGATGCTTGACACAGCTATCGACACTATCAAATCCATTGCTGATTTTGAAGGTGACAGAAGAGATGTTTACCTGAGGGTGGCTCAAGTAGATAACTCCATGTACATTGACCTATGTAATGACTCATGGCAGGTTGTTGAAATTGATATAAAAGGCTGGAGAGTGTTAGATAAATCTCCAGTATGCTTTACACGTACTGGCAATATGAGGCCCTTGCCTATTCCTGCAGAAGATGGTGATATTTCGTTGCTACTTAAGCATATAAATATCGAAAAGAAAGACTTGCCTCTTGCTGTCGGATGGTTACTAATGTCATTGCAGGCTGGCCCAGGTGCTTATCCTGTTATGATTCTTAATGGTAGTGCTGGCACAGGTAAAACAACCGCCTCTAGGATGCTTAGAGAGCTTGTAGACCCTAACAAGGTAGACTTGCTCACCAAGCCAAGCATTAGTGATATGAGAGTGATTGGAACCAACAATCATGTGCTAGCATTTGACAACTTGAGTGGTATCAGTCCTCAGTTTAGTGATGCTATTTGCAAGATTGCAACAGGCGACAACCAGGCAGTTAGACAGCTCTATACCACCAACGATGAGATGACTATCTCTATTAAGAAGCCATGCCTCATGAATGGCATTGATGAGGTAGCCAAACGTGGTGACCTTGTAAGTCGCAGTGTAAAACTACCTCTTAGCAAAATCAAGTCCAGAAAAACCGAGACCAAAGTATGGAGTGATTTTAACAAAGACACGCCTTCAATCTTTGGAGCGTTACTAGATGGTTTGGTTACCTCAATTCAAGAAATCCCTCATACTGAAGTGGGTGAATTATCCCGTATGGCTGACTTTTGTCGACTATCTACAGCAGCATCAGGTGCCTATGGATGGTTCGATGGTGAGTTTATGAAAGTCTATAAGGACAACATAAGAAACACCCATGTCGATTCGTTAGAGTCGTCTACCTTTGCTTCTGGCATTGTCAAGATGTTTGATAAAGAAGATGAATTTCATGGTAGGCCAATCGAGTTGTTGGAGAGGTTAGAAGAAAAAGACTATGTTTCTGAAAAAGTTATCAGGTCGGCAAGGTGGGTGACTACTGCAAAAGGTGTGGTTGAGCAGCTGGATAGGCTTCAAGAATCATTAGAGATTGTTGGTATTTACTATGAAAAGTCAAAGGATAGGACGAACAAAACCTTTGTAACGATTAGTAAGCACAATCAAAGAGCAGCTGAATATGGGTTTGAAGCGGAGGATGATGATTATGATGACAGTCATATAGACTTAAAATCATTCAAAGACAAGTTCTAGCAACATAACACTATGCCAGTTATGCAAACTGCATAGCTTGCCTAGCTTTAAAGCTTAAAAAGCCAATGGCGTAGCTGTAAATGCTATTTCATTGGCTTTTTACTAAGCAACCGAAGCTTCGTACAAATACTTCTGAAAATCAATAAACGTATTCCTGATAGTCTGAATCTCGCCAAGCTCTTGTTTAGCATCAGCAATACTTTGATACTTAAGGCTTAATAGATCAGGTAGTTTCTGATCATCTAGCTCGCCCACACCTTCATCAATATACTGCTTAAGTACAAAGTCCAAGAATGCTTGTTGCCTTTGATCATAACTATCAAGATGGATGGTAGCGTTTTTAGCTCTATCAGTTCGCTCAAGTGGTTCTTTATTGAAAGCAATATAAGACAACACATCAAACAGATCACTCTTCTGAGCATCAATCATCACTTGTAGATCTTGCAGCTGTTCTATGCTATATCCAGCTTCTTCAAGCTCTTTAAGTAACTTGTTTCTAGTGTCTGGCTTGCTCCATATCTTACGCAGCTGCTCTTCTTGTTTGAAGAAATTAGGCAGATCACCAAACAGCATATTCAAGAAATCTTGTGAGGTTATCTGATTGCCATCAGGACCCCAGAAAGTAGTTTGGATATTAGTGTTAATATTCCTGGTAGATCCATCAGCTAGTTTAACTCTTGTTACTACGTTTCCAGGCGTGTCACAGACACAATTAATATAGCCACACATCTCACAAGGGTCACCATCATCAGGCGTGTCACAGACACAAGGTTTTTGATTGCAGGTTTGGCAAACTTTTGGCCCAGCTCCAGTACCACCACCTCCATCCCAAGGCTCAGGCTCACCATCCCACTCAGGATCTTGGAAGTGATGATGCGCCTCTACAAAGTCATAGATGGTGAAATAGTCTTTGCCATCAAACAGGCGTGTTCCTCGTCCTACTATCTGCTTAAACTCAATCATTGAATTGACTGGGCGAAGCAGTACAATATTCCTAACCTCAGGAGCATCTACACCCGTAGAAAGCTTCTGCGATGTGGTTAGAACCGTTGGTATTGATTTCTCATTGTCTTGGAAATCTCGAAGATGCTGTTCACCAATAGCGCCATCATCTGCTGTTACTCGATGACAATAGTTAGGACTCTTACTATCTGCGTACTGATTAATCATATTTCTAATAAGTGATGCGTGCCTTTGAGTACGACAGAACACCAGTGACTTATCGTTCTGATCCATATCATCCATAAACTGTTTGACACGAAGTTTCTCACGATCTTCAATAACGATCGATCTGTTAAGTTCTGACTCAGTATAAGTCTTATCTCTATCAACTTCACCCTCAAGGATTACATCGCCTTCCTTGTACTTGTATGTATCCAGATCTGAGCTTACTTGCTTCACTCTAAATGGCGTTAAGAATCCATCTTCAACACCTTCTTTAAGTGAGTAGATATAGACTGGATCACCAAAGTAGTTATAAGTATCAACGTTAGTATCACGCCTTGGTGTGGCGGTTAATCCTAGCTGCACTGCAGGTGAGAAGTAATCCATAATCCCGCGCCAATTACTCTCATCATTCGCACCACCTCGATGGCACTCATCAATAACAATAAAATCAAAGAAGTCTGCAGGATATTGACCGTAATGAAATTCGCCTTCTTCACCACTCATAAATGATTGGAAGATCGTAAAGAACACACTGCCATTAGTTGGCACTTTGCCTTTCTTACGAATGTCCTTTGGAGTAATCCTAATCAGCGCCTCTTCTTCAAACGCAGAGAAGGCATTAAAGGCTTGATCAGCTAGTATATTTCTATCAGCTAAGAACAGTATTCTAGGCGTTCTAAGACCATCCTTTTTGGTAGTCCATTTGCTTTTAAACAGCTTCCAAGCAATCTGAAAGGCGATGGCTGTTTTGCCTGTACCTGTAGCGAGTGTCAGTAGGATGCGAGTCTTATTATCGGCAATCGCCTCAAGCGCTTTAGTAATAGCATTCTCTTGATAATATCTAGGCTGCCAAGTACCGCCTTTATCTTCAAAAGGAATAGAGAGTAGTTTGTCTCTCCAGTTATTCTCGGTAGGGAAAGTCATCGCCCAAAGCTCATCAGGAGATGGATAAGAATCTACATCACCCTCAGTACCTTGGTCCATATCAATAGCGTAGATACGCTTGCCATTAGTACTGTAAGTGTAGCGAACGTGCAAGCGCCCAGCGTAACTCTTAGCTTGTCCTATGCCTTCACCATAATCCAGATCATCTCGCTTGGCTTCAATAATAGCTAGGTTACGGCCTTTGTATTGCAACACATAATCAGCACTATCAGCCTTAGAGCGCTTACCGCTACCAATCAAACGACCTTTGGTAATCGGAAACTCCATACGAATATAAGAACCCTCAACCGAACCCCAGCCAGCTGCTTGGATAGCAGGTGTAATGTAATTCAGTTTAGTTTCTTCTTCGTTCATAACTCACCTTTAAATGCCTTTTGTAGGATTGATTTCTTAAGTTCTTCTAGAGAGTTTAACTCTTGTTGGTATTTGGATTCAAGAGGTTGGGTTTTTTGTTTTAAGCCATCCAGCAATTGAACTATTACATCCTGAACAGATCTTTCAGTAGGAATATTAATTCTTAATTTAGACCATTTAGATTTGTTAATTATGGGCAATGTTGCTTGGGACCCAGAGCCAATTTCAATAACCTGTCTTTGCACAAAGGGTGAGATCAAACCGTAATAAAATAATTTAGGATTGTATTCTTTTTTTGGAGTTAGGCAATTTATTTGTTGATTTGAGCTAACAGGAACTGTTGAGAAACCTGTTTTCCCTATTGTCGCCCCAATACAAACCATCAATACAGAGTTAGATTGAAAGAGTCTACCCTTCTCTAATCCGCTTTTACTAAGCATACTACTTCCTGTATTTATCGATCCGTCGGGACTAAAGTGAGGAGGTTTTACGAAAGGTATATAATCTCCATAATTTGAAATGTCTTTGGTTGGAGGAGTTGTGCCTGTCTGTGTTTCTCCAATTTCATTCAATACCACCTCAACCCAACCCTCACCTTTCTGACTAAAGATCTCATTAAGCTTGCTTTGGAATAGCTCTTTAGCATTCTCAAGATTCTTGGCTGCATTCGCACGGGCTTTATCAATCGCTTCAAAGCACTGATCTAGTTTAGCAACAATTTGTTTTTGCTCTTCTAGTGAAGCTGGATATGATAATTGAACCTTTTTAAAGGCATTAACATTCAAATTCTTTTGAGCTGTTCCTCGTGCTAAAGAGTAGATCTCATCATTAAGAGATAGAATCTGATAGTTTAAGAAATCCTGATCAAATGTATTGTCATCTAACGGTGAAATTGTTAAGCCACTATCATTCAAAAAGAATTTACCATCTACGAAGCGGACACACCTTTTAGACATTGCAAATCTTGCAATAACCATTCTATCTTCTCTATTGTATGTATCCATTGAGAAAGTAGCACCACCACCCCCGTAAACTAGATATATTGTTCCAGCATCTCTCTTTCTTACAACACGAGTACCATATTCAACTTCGCAGAGATCTTCTATGGATTCAGAATACCAACCTTGCTTCATACTAACTCTTTAATGCTTGCTAAGATGTCTCTAGTCTCAAGATCTAACGCTTCCATCTCAGTTAGGATTTCTTGTGGTGATCTTAAAGGGGCTTCTTCAGGTGTGTTAGGATTCTTAACACTTAGATCAAAGATGGCTTCATCTACATTGGCAATATTGATATTCCAAGACTGTTCAGATTCATCTTGAGTCTTCTGCAGCTTGATAAACTCAGCTAAATCTTTATCATTCAAAGGATTGGTCTTACCCATATTTCTACCAGGGTCTAACTGGTAGTACCAAACCTTCTTAGTTGGCTCGCCCTTATTAAAGAACAGCACCACTGTTTTTACACCCGCACCTAAGAACGTACCTGCTGGCATATCTAAGATAGTGTGTAAGTTACAACTCTCAAGTAAGTGTTTACGTAATGCTACTGAAGCATTATCAGTATTACTTAAGAAGGTGTTCTTAATAACAACACCAGCACGACCACCAGCTTTTAAAGTCTTGATAAAGTGTTGCAAGAACAAGAAGGCTGTTTCACCTGTCTTGATGTCAAAGTTTTGCTGTACTTCTACTCGCTCTTTTCCACCAAATGGAGGATTAGCAAGTATCACATCGTGCCTGTCTTTTTCTTGAATATCTCTTAGGTTTTCACCAAGGGTGTTGGTATGAATAATATTAGGTGCTTCGATACCGTGAAGTATCATATTCATTACGCCAATAATATAGGCTAGATTCTTCTTCTCCTTGCCGTAGAAAGTGTCTTCTTTCAGGGTTGCTAGGTCATCTGTACTTAGAGTGTCTCTAGCACCAGACATATGGTCGAATGCTTCACACAAGAAGCCTGCAGAACCTACTGCTCCATCGTAAACCGTCTCGCCTATTTGAGGATCTACAACTTTAATGATTGACCTAATTAAGGCTCTAGGAGTGTAGTACTGACCGCCATTACGACCCGCATTGCCCATATTCTTAATCTTGGTTTCATACAAACTAGATAGCTCGTGCTGCTCATCGCTTAGGCGAAATTCTAGCTCGTCAGCATATTCAAGAATCTCTCTTAAATTGTAACCACTTTGAATTTTATTCTTAAGCTCAGAGAAAATCTCGCCAATCTTGTATTCAATTGTTTTTGGATTATCAGCCCTCTGCTTAAACCCTGCCATATAAGGAAATAAGTTTCTATCAACAAACTCCACTAGGTCAGGACCTGTCATTGCTACATTGTGATCAATCTTGCCATTAGGTCCCTTTGGCATTGCCCAATTATTCCAACGATATTCTTCATCAATAATGAAGCTATAGTCATCACCTCTTAACTCAGCTTCATCTGCCTTCTTAGATTCAAGCTCATCAAGATAGCGTAGGAACATTACCCAGGAGGTTTGGCCAATGTAATCTAGCTCGCTATCTGCGCCAGCATCTTTGAAAAGGATGTCGTCAATGTTTTTAAAGGTTTGTTCAAACATAGTAATTACCTCGAAGTAAGTCTACCGTATTCCAAATTAATGCTGCTATTCTCATGAATACCCCTAATTGAATTTATAATATATTTATATGCTTTTTACCCTATGCAAGCTATGCATTAAATCAATGTGCATAGGATGCATAGCTTATTTACTGCATGAATTATCAAACTTAGAATAAGCCGCAACTAATCCTGATGTATCAAACGTGTCTGACTTTATATCTATTTTACTAACTAAGTCTTTTGGTCCAACAAATGTAAACTCTATACTTTGTGATTCTTTAATATCCTTGCTAAGTTCTTTTGAAAAAAGGATTGTCTTAAAAACACCTATAGTCATTAAAGCTGGAAACTTTGCAGTACTCATTAGAGTTGAAGGTATAACCTCAATAACTTCAACTTCTCCGTTTATACGTATAGCTATTTTTGCATCTATTCCTTCAAACTCTTTCAAGCCATCTTCGTAGGTTGACCACTGAAGATAGATTAAGTCATTACCGCAATACTCTTTGTCTTTAAAGTATCCAAACTTATGGCCATGTACAGTTGAGCCGTGTGTGTATATTCTGTCTTTTTCTACTGTCCATTCATCTTCAGCATAGGAAGCAACGGATAGGATTGAAACCAATAATACGGTTAGTAGTTTTTTCATTTCTCAGGGTTTTTAATATATTCTTTTAAAATCGGTATAACTATTTCTCTAAATTGAAGCAAATGCCCCATTCCTGGGAAGGGTGTTACCACCACTTTGGAGGTTACGTCTGACAATACAATTGCATCATGCACATAATGCTCTATGCTTCTCATTGAAATAATTATCACATCAGGATTCATATCCCTTAATCTTTCTGATAACGGCTCTACACTATCTCGCAACATCATAGCTCTTTCAGCAGGAGGTAAGTGGTTAACAGGCTCTAGGCATAAATCATCAAGATAACATTGCTTATCTTTGAAATAGTTTAAAAACTCCTTGTTGTCTTCAAAAGTAACATCAAGTGCCATTTCAAATGTTTTTCTAATGTTGGTTGTAAATTGAATTGGGTTGCCATCGTAAAAGAAATCACCACCTACAGGCGCAGATTCCCCTACAAAAAGAATCTTAATCTTTTCAGGCTTGAATGACTCTCTCAATCTTTCAATTTCGTTTTGAATAGGCTTGTCTTTTATCAGCCCTGTATTCTTTTTTTCCAGGAGTTTTAATAAAGACTTACTTGGTCTTGCTGCGAACATTGGAACAACTAAAAACGCAGTAGTGAATACTACAAAATTAATCAAAAAAGAATGGGTGTTAAACTCTCTGATAATTGAATAATAACCAACTATAAATATCGATAATTGAACAAAACCAACCGATGTAAAGAAAAAGCCCAGGCTAAGGATTTGATTGCTTTTAGTATTAAACAAAGTCTTTCCGACATGATACGATGAAATAATTACGGCAGCAACAAGGCAAGCATTAAAGACAAACATACCAACACTATGCCAAGGATAAAACATTTGAAATTTCTGAAGAAAAATTGCAGATAGAAATGCGATTATCAAGATATTAAACGCGAGTATTGTGTATGCTTTTTTCTCTTGGCTGTATTTAGTTGGTCTTGCCATTAGTTTAACTCCTTATGAGGTGGAACGACTTCTAGTTCAATCTCTAACCCCTCTCTCAAGGTTTCTACTCTACTATGTGCATCTAGTATTGATGAATCTTGTGACATTAGTATTAAAGCACAGACATACAATTCCTTAAATTCATCAGGATGATAATCGCTAAATTGTATACTCTCTAACATCTTTGTATCTCCTTTAATTCTACTAACCTACAAGGTAAATTCCACATCAGACAGTAGTATTCTATGTAACTCTTCTAATCTTTCGCCTATTGATGTGTGTAAATTCTTCTTTCAACCGTTCTTTCTGAATCACCATGTGCAGGAAAAGCTAGCATATCTTCTTCAAAATCACGAATCACACGATCGGATATTTTCTTAAGTTGCATTCTTGCTTTTTCGATGTCAATTTCGTCATTATTATGGAACGCCATCGCTTCCACAAGCTTGCTAAATGCCATTCTAATTTCTCTATCAATATTCATTACTTCTACCACTGCGTGGCCTTTTGATCTTCTAATCATTTTCGTTCTCCTATTTTGTTATTATTTATCTTATTTTCCTTTTAGTATGAATCGCACCGTATTAGCAACCGACCTCAATAACTCTTCCTGATTGGAGGTTAAGTCACCATTGACCTCAATAAAAGCACGTGAACCAGCCTGGAGTTTAGTCTTATTAGTAGCTTTATTCACTCTTCTAGGAGGTGCTTTCTTGTTATTCAATAAGTGAACCTCTTCGCCTCTTGATTCGCGTTCTTCAATTTCATTAAGCGAAAAAGAATCTGCTATTTCTAACACCTCGTGGCCACTTAGGACTCTGTCCATAGTTTCTAAGCTAACCTTGCTGACTGCATCAATAATGTAGGGTTCCGCCATCCCTTGACCTCTTAATCGTTCTGCAAAACGCTGCTTTAGGTCATCAATCAAATCAGCGCTCTCAGTAAGTTGTCCTGCTGAATCTAGTAAATCACGTTTCAGTTTTTCACATTCTGCCATTGATAAGTTTTGCAGACCACAAAGTGCTTTAGCGATTCGCTGAACAATTTCCACTCTAGGAGCTGGACTCATTTCACGCTCTACTCGTGAAAGATACGCGGGGTCAAGCTGAGTTTCTTGGGCTAGCTTACGCAAAGAAATCATACCGTTTTCAC
>Ga0209685_1001367_pt1 | contig 11096 bp, 10 predicted proteins | sample SaaInlV_DNA_120m_FD_184685 | JGI IMG/M metagenome (GOLD analysis project Ga0209685, IMG submission 184685) | Marine microbial communities from expanding oxygen minimum zones in the Saanich Inlet - SI075_LV_DNA_120m (SPAdes) (version 2) | ecosystem: Environmental > Aquatic > Marine > Unclassified... | reverse complement strand
TGAATATTAAAAATTTGAGAAAAAGGGCGGAAAACAGTGCAATTAAGGAATTGATAATTGCGACAAACCCAACTGTCAAAGGGGAAGCGACTGCCTTGTTTTTACAGCAGGAATTTTCCGGTAAAATTTCAACAATCACACGGTTGGCCTGCGGAATTCCTGCAGGGGGCGACCTCGAATATGTGGACGATGTTACGTTGATGGAAGCATTTTCCGGACGACACAAATTTTACAACTGATTATTATGCTAGAAGATCTTAAAGAACGCGGTTTTTTCCAACAAAGTACACATCCGGAAGAGTTGGCAAAACGACTCAAGGAGGATAGAATTTGCTGCTACGTCGGTTTCGATCCAACCGCAGATTCACTGCACGTAGGACATCTTATTCCGCTGATGGGACTGGCGCACATGCAGCGCGGAGGTCACCAAATCATCGCCTTGATGGGCGGTGGAACGGCCATGATCGGCGATCCAAGTGGGAAAACCGAAATGCGTAAAATGTTGACTGAAGAGCAACTGCAGTCGAATATTGAAGGCATGCTTCCGCAAATGGAACGTTTCCTGGATTTTAGCGGAGATGCAATTCTCGTCAACAATGCGGAGTGGCTGCGGGAATTAAATTACATCGATTTTTTGCGTGACATCGGTCGCCATTTTTCGGTCAACCGGATGCTCTCTTTTGAAACTTATAAAATTAGACTTGAGACAGGTTTAAGTTTTCTGGAATTCAATTATCAGCTTTTACAGGCGTTTGATTTTCTAGAATTGAATCGACGTTATAACTGTACTCTGCAGATGGGCGGTGACGATCAGTGGGCAAATATTATTTCCGGCACAGATTTGATTCGACGCGTGGAGCGCAAAGACGCTTTCGGCTGGACCTATCCACTGCTGACAACATCATCCGGAAAAAAGATGGGGAAAACGGAAAAAGGCGCGCTCTGGCTTGATCCGAAACGGACTTCCGCCTATGATTATTTTCAGTATTGGGTCAATACAGAAGATACAGACGTGGAAAAATTTCTGGCTTTATTTACTTTTCTGCCCATGGATGAAGTCCGGCAATTGGGGCAGCTTCAGGGTGCAGATATCCGTCAAGCAAAACAGCGGCTGGCTTTTGAAACAACTGCTCTCATACACGGTAAGGAAGCCGCGCTCCAAGCTCAAGAGGCGGCGCAGTCTCTCTTTTCCGGTGCTGGGAAAAGTGACAAATCGAATGTCCCCAGCACTACAATCTCAGCATCCGCTTTTTCCGCAGGAATCGATATTTTCGAAATATTTCTGCAGACAGGACTTTGTAAATCTAAAGGCGAAGCTCGGCGTTTACAGTCCCAGGGCGGTGTTTATGTAAATGACGAACGGATTGACAATCCGGATTATAAGCTTGGAGAAGCTGATCTACAGGATGGCGAAATCCTGCTGAGAGCAGGCAAAAAACGTTACCATCGTTTAATTATAGAAAATTAGGAGCAAAAATGCTTAAGCATATTGTGATGTTCAAACTCAAGGAAAAGAGTCCGGAAAACCTGGAGCTTGCTCTTTCAACATTGAGGGGACTTGAAGGAAAAATTGAGACTTTACGGATGATCGAGGTTGGGCTGGATTTCAATAAATCAGAACGTGCCTATGACATTGTACTGACCACTCATTTTGATGATGAAGCAGGATTGTCCGCATACGTGTCACATCCGCATCATTTACCGGTGATTGACACGATGCGTGCTTTGTGTTCAAGTTCAATCGTAGTTGATTATCTTAACTGATTATCTTAGTTAGTAGTCCGCGCCAGTGCCGAATTTAAGTCCGCGATTATCGGCTCAATTTCGTTTTCAGAACCTGAGGCAATACGAATCAGATAACGTGGAAGTTCAATTTCCAGCAGATCTGCGTCGCTGTCATGATAGTGCGTCAGCAGTGGATACGGGCAGACAAGAGTCTGGTTGGAACCTAAAGTCGGCGCTTTAAGGATCGAAGAAAATTCGCCGTCATAAAATCTCCGTAAATTATCTTCACAATCATTCTTCAGTACAAAACTAACCACACCACCGTTTCCGGAAAGCAGCTTTGGTGCAGCTGAACTGCAGACATCGCTCGGCGAACAAGCATAATAAACACGGTCGACCGCTGAGTGAGCTTCCAGAAAATTAGCAACAGCAAGACTGTTTTCGTTGAAGCGCTGCATACGTTCTTCAAAATCAAACATCCTTTTCTCTAAAACTTCTGCTTCCAGCGGCGAGATTTCCAACCCCCAATTTTGCTGAAATTCCTTTAAGGCTTTCGCGTTTTCCGCACATTTCACCAGCACAGCTCCACCTGCATGATCGTTGGTACCGCTCAGATATTTGGTAGTGCTGTGAATCACATAATCCGCGCCCCAATCGACAGGTTGGCAATTGGCAGGTGAAGCGAGGGTATTGTCCACCACAAACGGTACTCCCTGCGCATTTGCCAATTTACCGATGCGCTCCAGATCCGGAACTCCGCAGAGAGGATTGGTAATCGTTTCTGTGATCACCATCGCCGTGTCCTTCGTCAACACTTCCGCTAAACGATCCAACTCATGTAGCCCTAAAAATACAGCGTCACACGTGGAGGAACGTCCGGAATCCATCAGTAAGGAATAGGTTTCGCTGTAAAGTAAACCAATCACGATTAAACGCGGCTTTCCCTTTTTCTGTAACAAAGTCAGCACGGCCATTATCGCCGCCATTCCTGAAGGAAAGAGCAATCCGGCAGCAGCATGTTCCCACTCACAAAGTTGTTTCGTCACCGCTTCTTCATGAGCGCAGTCAGGCTCAGTTTCAGCTTCTGCGGAATTTCCGGAACTGCTTTGGGTACCATCAGAATTTCCAGCAATTTGTTCACAAAACAGCGCTGCATTACGCGCCGAAAGAATCGCGCCGCGTCGTTTACGCAGTTCCGCTAATTCTGCAATTTGCCGATCGTTGTTACTGAGAATTACACCGCCGGCTATTCCGGAAGGCAGATCCCGGCTTTCCGGAAGGCTGAAACCGCTGATCCAGTATGTCAGCCCATTCGGCCATTCATCTTGAAAATCCGCCGGCAAAAATCCACAAGCAGCTTCTTCAAAAATAATAACTGGAACACGCAGTTTTTTGAATTTCCCAAGCCACTCTGAGTTTTCACGGACAAAGTTTTGTGAATCTTCCGGAGCAATCAAGATTAGATCACCCGCTTTTCCGGAGAAAATTTCAGCTGCCGGAAGCTCGTTTAAATTAAAAGACTGCGGGGCAATTTCCAGAGAGGGCAAAGCATCCGTAATAAAAGTTTCAGTAGAGGCAAGATGCAGTTTAGTAAGCGGACGAGAGTCCTGCAAATAGCTTAGTAATTCCAGCAAAGCGGCTCTTCCGGAACTATAAGCGAGTGCATGCCGAGCTTGCTGCCGCGCAGCTAATTGTTGTTGAAAATTTTTAACTTGTTTAGGCGGAACAAAACGAAAATATCCGTATTCGAGTTCACGCTTGCCGTTTTTCCATTCGTGAATAAAATCTAGCGTCGGTAAAATTCCGCTGACTCCGAAAGTTCCTCCCAGCAATCCGGAAGTTGCTTCAGAAGATGCGGCAGTAGTTTTTGCGGGAATTTCGCTAATGTCGAAATCGCTTGTAGTAGTATTGAAATCTGCCAGAATCGCATCCCCGGCTTTCCCCTGATTCGTCGCGCAGACCAAAAAAGTAATTCCGGGATAACGCGCATTTCCGTTCCAGAGAGCATCCTCTTTGTCCTTTTCCGAAAAATATGCTCCCACATCCGGATGACTGTGGTAGATGACTTTGATCTGCTTTCCCGCTTTTTTCAGGGAACGTTCCAACTTCATATGTTCACGCGGATCGATCATGTAACCGTCACGTCCCGTACGCGGATACTGCTCGGGATCTTCCTTGTGCAGTTCGTTCATGATATTACGCATTGGGTAGACGGTTTCCAGTGATTCCGTATCATCGAGCTTACCCACGATAAAACCGCAGCTTTCTTCCGGATACGCCTCCACACCATGCGCATGACATTGTGCTAAAATTTGTGCTGGAATCTGCATTAAGTTGAATAAATTTTCATGTTTTAATTGGGAGGTACGGCGGACAGGTCTGCCCGCCTTCCGCTTAGTATTGAGGCATATCTGAATCGACTTCTTCCGCCCAGAGATCTATACCTCCGCTCAGGTTTTTAAGCTTTTTAAAACCTGCCTTTTTGAGTTCTTTGAGTGCCAGCATGGAACGTTTACCTTTGTAACAATAAAGATAAATCGTGTCCTCCGGATCTAATCCACTGGAAGCAGGTTCAAAACTACTCAGTGGAAGCAACTGGGCTCCGTCTATTTTGCAAATATCCCACTCAAAACTTTCACGTACATCAACCAAAACCGCGGATGGATCCTGATCCATAGCGTCTTTAAATTCCTGCGGAGAAAGCTCATAAGCCGCTTCATCAATTTCTTCCGGAACTACTGCTCCCGGAAGTGGAACATCACAAAAAGCTTTATAATCAATCAATTCTGTAACGCTGGGATTTTCTCCACAGAGGACACATTCCGGATCTTTGCGGACACGCACCTCTTTGAAATTCATCTTCATTGCGTCATAGAGCAACAAGCGCCCAATCAAAGGAGCGCCTCCATCCAATATCAGCTTAATAACTTCTGTGGCCTGTATTAAACCAACTACGCCCGGGAGCACGCCCAGGACACCTGCAACTGCTCAATTGGGAACGAGGGCGGCAGGAGGAGGTTCTGAATAAAGACAGCGGTAACACGGCCCTCCGGTTTCCGGAGAAAAGATAGTTATCTGTCCCTGAAAGCGGAAAATAGAAGCGGAAACCAGCGGTTTTTTTGAAAAATACGCTGCGTCATTAATCAGGTAACGTGTCTCAAAATTGTCCGAACCATCCGCAATGATGTCATATTGTTTGAACAGTTCAAGCACATTGTCACGTTCTAAACGGATGTTGTGAATTTCAACTTCAATGTTTGGATTTCCAGCTAAAATAGAATCACGCAGGGATTCGACTTTTGGACGGCCTTCGTCTGAAGTCGTATGTGCGATTTGCCGGTGCAAATTGGTGTGATCCACAACGTCGAAATCCACCAGTCCAATTTTTCCCACACCGACCGCGCCCAGATACATACCGAGCGGAGAGCCGAGTCCACCGGCTCCGATCATCAGCACACTAGATTCTTTCAGGTCCAACTGACCGGCCATTCCAACTTCAGGTAAAGTCAGGTGTCGGCTGTAACGATTGATTTCCTCATTGTTTAATTTCATTTTTCCCCATTTAACTATATTTTACAGTTGAGCAACCGCCAGCAACTGAAGGTACTATCTGAATTGAGTCTCCATCCTGAACCTCACTTTTCAAACCGTCCGCATAGCGGATGTCATCGTCGTTCAGATAAACATTGATAAAACTGCGGATTTTACCGTTTTCATCAAACAGGTTAGCTTTCAGTTCAGTATACTCCGAGACTAAGGCTCCAAAAGCCTCTTCAACTGAATTTCCGGATACTTCAACTTCATCCTGATTATTTACGTACTGTTTCAGTGCTGAAGGGATTTCAATGACTACTCCCATAACTCTCCTTTTTTGGCTGGCTAATGGCTTAAAAATTCGTTTATACTAAAAGAATGGACAGGTTTATTATATTAAACAATAATCCGATATAAAGAATATATCATTTCAGGCTAATCATGCAAGCAAAAAAACATGATTACACTTCAGCTTTAAATTTTATCTTATTAGAGAATTCATGCAAGCAAACAATACAAGCCTGGAAGCACCTCCAAAAGTAGGTCAGGAAATTCAACGTTTACGACTCCAGCACAATCTCACACTGGACCAGTTAGCCAGCAAGTCCGGAGTTTCAAAATCAATTCTTTCCCAAATTGAACGTGACCGCAGCAACCCGACTTTATCCACAATTTGGCGTATCACCAATGCTCTTGAAAGCCCATTGGAGGATGTACTTGCGGCGAAGGAAGGGACAAAGTGTTTTGAAAAATTAAGCCAGAACGCGACTCCGGAAGTGATCAGTGAAGACAGTCATTTCCGCTTGAGAATCCTCGGCACACTTAATTCAGTTTCAACAGTACAGTGGTATGAATTTACCGCTGAACCGGGCGCGGAGCTGGCTTCAGAAGCACATGGTACAGGAAGTCTGGAAAGTGTAACGCTCTGCACTGGGCAATTAAGTGTAATTGTCGGTGAAGAAACACAGGACGTTTGTACCGGCGAAACTCTGCGTTTCAGAACTGATGTGCCGCATCGGCTGAAAAATGAAGGTGAAGATGTCGCCCATGGATTTATGGTTAATTTACTTTAAGATAAACATTTCTCAGCGAAATTAATGCTGATGAACCTGTAATACTAAACATCCCCTTTTGGCTTTCCGAAACCTGAATGAAGGAATTTGTTCAATCTCTGCGACACCCCGCTCCGCCACCAGGATGGTTGCGCTGGACACGTCAATTACTTCCACCGCTCTGCTGGAAATGCAACAAAGTACTGGGGGGAAAAACTTATCTCGATCCCGCTTCACCGTTTCTCTGTTCAAAATGTCTGCTCGAGCTTCCATGGACAGATCCTGTTTTTCACTGCCGACAATGCGGAAACCATACTGCTGAACCGGAGCGCATTGCTTGTCAGGAATGTATGGAGGACGATTGGGATTTAGCAGAGTCTCGGAGTGGATTTGCCTACGATGAGATAATTCGGCATTGGATTTTACAATTTAAATTTTTTGGACAAGAACATTTATCCCCGCTCTTAGGTCGTCTTTTGGCACTCAGTTTTCAAAACAGCAATTGGCTGGAAAAATATGATGCTATCGTTCCGATCCCTCTCCATTCTTCACGATTGCGTAAACGCGGCTTTAATCAGTCTCTGCTGCTGGCGCATCATTTACAGAAAAATCTCGGAATAATATCTCCGGATATTCATCCGCAATGGTTGAGACGAACACGAGCTACACGGCCGCAAACAGAACTTCCTCTGGCTGAGAGAAAATCAAATCTTGAGAACGCATTTTCTGCTTTAACGGATGTACAGGATAAAAATATCTTGTTGCTGGATGACGTGATGACGACCGGTTCTACGCTGAATGCCGCGGCGCGATGCCTTAAAGAAGCTGGAGCAGGAAAAGTCGGTGCATTGGTTTTGTGCAGAAAAATGTGGGATTCTCCGAATTAGCTGCAGAGTAGAAAACGCTGAAGCAGGAACAAGCTATGACAAATCTTTCATCAGCAATGGAACACACAACTCGGCTGCTCCAGCTTGAGCTTCAATAAATGCCCGTGACTTCTGACCCAATTCATGACAATGCTCCTGATCTGCTAATAAATCAAAAAGCAGCTTCCGGAATTCCGCAGAATTTTTCACTGTGTTGACCAATTTTTGTTCAAGCATCTGTAGAGCTTCACTTGAATTATCGTGTTTTGGACCAAAGGCAACAGCGGCTCCCATTGCTACTGGTTCGAGAATATTATGCACGCCGGTGGTAAAAGCTCCTCCAACATAAGCCATCTTTGCGGAGTGATAAAGTCCTGCGAGGATTCCCACAGAATCTATCAATAGGATGCGAACATCCTCCGGAGCGGAAGAAATGTTTGACCAGCGTATGAGCGGAATTCCGGCAAAATGCTTTTCCGCCTTTTTCAAATATTCTTCGGCTGGTTCATGCGGTGCCAGAATCAGGAACAATTCCGGAAACTCAGTCAGAGCCTCTTTCAGTGCAGGAAAAATACACGCTTCATCCGGAGGCCACGTACTGCCTGCAACAAACACAAAACCGTCCTTTGCGTTTTGAGGAAGTTCCGGAATTTTCAAACGATCCCTGCGTTCCAGCACACTGTCACAACGTGTATCCCCCATCACTTCAACTTTTGGATGCTCCGGAATTGCCGAAAGGATCCTTTGGCGGTCTGCTTCAGAGACTGTTAAAATATGCTCCAGGCATTCGTAAATTGAGTGGTAAAATGAACGTCCCACAATGTTAGTCGTTCTTCGTGAATCAGCATGTACGATTGCGGAAATTAAGGATTGCGGTATTTTTTGTTGATGCGCCTCCCAGACTAAATTCGGCCACAAATCGTAACTTACCCAAACCAGACGAGACGGCTGCAGCAGACCAAGTAAACACCGCGCGTTCCAGAGAGTATCGGGTGGTAAAAATTCGCTTATCAGCAAACCCGGTATTTTTGCCTGTTGCGGACGTTCAAGCCAACGGTAGGCATTGATTGAACTGTAGGTCAGTACACACTCCGCACCTTCCGCTACACAGCGTTCGATTACCGGTTGCGCCTGTAAGAATTCTCCAGCACTTGCTACATGCAACCAGACTAAGGGCTTTTGCCAGTCACGTTTTGAAACGCCATCAGCCAGACGTTCCCACTGCCCTTCCCGTTTTTCGAGGCTCTCGCGGATATTTGTTTTGCTAAATGCTAATATTTTTACAATTCCTAAAAACAGCGGCAGTAGAAGAAGATTGTAAGCGGTAAACCAGAAACGGCTAGTCATCGTGAAAAATTATTGAGAGGACACGGGATCATCCTGAAATGAACTCGGCAGAATGTTAAAAGGCAGAACTTTGATCAGCACAGGTAAAAGTATGCCACCTCCGGGCAGAGCAAAAATAGCGAGTGCCGGAATTGAGCGGGCAACGTCCATTAACTGTTCTTGTACTTTTTGTTTTTCATGACTGGTCAAAGGTTGCGTGGTAGCTTTCAGCAGCAACTCAGAAAGTTCTTTGGTTTCCTTGATTTCATTCATAATATTGGCCACATTTTTTTTAACCAACTTGACAACCTTATCATTCATATAATCTTGAAACTGCGTGAATGCGGTATTATTTTTCAAGAATTCAAGTCGTTCATTGTGAACCGAAAAAAATTCTGCCACCGTGCAATATAACTGTTCCAGTTTTTCATGAGGCAATCCGAGGTGCAGGGAAATTTTTTCTATCAGTTCCCGTTCCTGCCATGCTTCCTGATTATCGATCATGGAAAGCAAAATCAGCTGTTCCACCAAATAGCTGCCGATAATAACAGCAGTAAAGGAACAATGCAGATCTGATATTTTTACAGGTTCACCGATCATCTGGATGAGTTCAAGCTGTTTTGACTCAGGAAGTCCGGTTTGTTCGATATATTTTTCAATAACCTGCTGTTCTGCAGCTGCCACAAAGTCATCCGCCCAAATCAATGCAGCAAAGATGTAGATCATTTCCTCACGGAGTTGCCGGTCCAGCTCAAGATACTTTTCCGGAACAGAAACATCACCTGCCGCATTTTCACGAGCCCAGAGCAGGAAAAAATAAAGTTTTGCAAAAGCGAAATTATTTTGTCGATTGCCCAGTGATGAATAACCCTGCAGGGTTACTGTGTCAAGCAGCACAAGCTCCAACTTTTGCAAAGCACCATTTAAAGTTTCATCCCCTTCCAGTAAATCCGGCAGCGGAATTTCCTGCGGTATGCGATAATAACTGTCGGGCAAATGATATTGTAAAACGAGCAAAATAATTTTCAGCAGCTGCGTTTGATACGGATCAGCATCCTCTTCATCATCACTCTTTGAGCTCAAACTTTGATTTTCGATAAATGCAACCGAGAACAGCGTTTCCAGGAAAAGTAAAATAGTGCCACCCTGTTGTTTAGGAAAATACAGTTTTTTGGCCAAGTCCTGTAAAGCTGGAGAAATAACTGGGCAACCAAAGAGGATGCCGTTTTCTTTGACCTCGGAGTAGAGATAATCATCAAATTTTTCTACTCCTGATTCACCCTCTGCTAACTCAAGATAAGCCTCTGTCAAGGTAAACGGCGTTAGCGCTCGATAATGTAAATAACGATTCAGCCAACTGGAATTGTGAAAATTTAACGAAAACATAAACTTAATTTGTTTGAAAAATAATTCCTAAAATTAAACACAATTCGGTTTCCTGTCAGAGATGGAATATCGATTGCTTTTCTCTTAAATCAGCTTTAGCAGCTTGAACGGATAATCATCTATTTTACTTTGTTTCCGGTGAGCTACCAGTTTTTTCTAAGCGTTGAAGCGGAAGCTCGGAAGTCACGGGGTTTAACGTGGCCTGCTCTACCTGTGCGTGGTGTTATTAAGCTACCGTACTTTGACAGAACTTTAATTCGTTCTAGCTGAAAAACCGCGGTCAGGATTAACAGCTTCAGCTGAAATTTACTAACACGCGTTGATCGACATAAGAAGGACTAATGAGAAAATTGCCTCTAAAACGGCGTTATTACAGAAACATATTTTTGCTGTCTGGTTTTTTATTCAGCGTGCATCTTGTTTGGGCTACAGCGTTGGATTTTCAAAAATTGGCGCTGGATTTTCAGCAATCTGCCATTTCAGATTTCATTGGTTTCACCACAAAAGGTGAGCGTTATCCGCTTATTCACACTATCTCTGAGTTACGTTATCGTGTTTTTTCGGAAAAACTAGGGATCAACCGCAAGGTTGAAACGAAGGCTTGTTCACTGAACAGGACCTATGGTGTCGCTGTACCAAACTCGCAAAAAAAGTTTTGTGAAGACTATGATGCATTGGTGGAACTCGCCAAAACGAGCATTGCACAATCTGCTTTCTTTGAAAAAATATATTTAGCAGCAGAACCTGCATTATTAAATGAAATAGAAAGGCAAAGGGCACGGGATGCAGTACGTGTCTGGATAAGACAAAAATTGAATTGCCTGAATGAAGAATACAGATGCGGGCGTGATGAAAGAAAAATGATTAAACGGGTTACAAATTTTGAAACTGAAATTTTAACAACTTATGTACGTATCCTGAAAAATCTGGACAAGAAATTGTTTCCGGAAGAACAAACTGCGACATTTATCAAAACTAAAGATTTAGAAACACTTTGCGGATTTGTTGACAGCGTCACTCAGAACACACCAAAACCGGGAATGTTGCTGATTGATTCCGGAAAATTCAAAATGGGAAGTTCAGGGGGGCTGCCTGCAGAGCATCCTGTACGTGAAGTGCAACTGGATGAGTTCTGGATAGACAAATGTGAAGTTACTAATTATCAATATTTACGCATTGCGGCTCAACATCCTTTTTTACGAAAAAG
>Ga0209685_1001360_pt1 | contig 11132 bp, 8 predicted proteins | sample SaaInlV_DNA_120m_FD_184685 | JGI IMG/M metagenome (GOLD analysis project Ga0209685, IMG submission 184685) | Marine microbial communities from expanding oxygen minimum zones in the Saanich Inlet - SI075_LV_DNA_120m (SPAdes) (version 2) | ecosystem: Environmental > Aquatic > Marine > Unclassified ... | reverse complement strand
CCTCAGCAAAGAGTTGCTAAAGGCATGGCCTTTGTTCCGCAAAATAAAAATGTCTTTGTTTCAATGACAGTTGAGGAAAATCTTGAAATGGGCGCTTTTTTACGTCGAGACGATATCACTGAAACGATGGAGCAGATTTACGACCTCTTTCCAATCCTGAAAACAAAGCGCAGACAAGTTGCCGGGGAACTCTCCGGAGGGCAGCGACAGCAGGTTGCAGTGGGACGTGCTCTGATGACAAAACCGACTGTACTGATGCTGGATGAACCGACTGCCGGAGTTTCACCAATTGTGATGGATGAGCTGTTTGACCGGATCATTGAAATAAAACGTAGCGGAATCGCGATTCTGATGGTTGAACAAAATGCGCGTCAAGCCTTGAACATTGCAGATATCGGCTTCGTGCTGGTGACAGGCGAAAATCGTTTTACCGACAGCGGAGATGCTCTGCTGGCGAATGAAGAAGTCCGCAAAACATTTTTGGGAGGCTGAATTTGGATTATTCTACTGACTTATTAAATGCACTTGTGCTGATTACAAATTATGTTTTGATACCGTCTATTTCCTATGGATCTCAGTTGGCGTTGGGAGCAGTAGGGGTTACGCTGGTTTTCGGAATTCTGCGTTTCGCGAATTTTGCACATGGTGAGGTAATGTCATTTGGTACAATGGCCACTATTTTCATCACCTGGTGGTTTCAGTCAATGGGAATTTCCATGGGTGCTTTGCCTACAGCACTGCTGGCATTGCCTTTTGCAATCCTGATTACAGCATTGCTTGTGGTGGCAATCGATAAATCTATTTTTAGTTTTTACCGCATAAACAAAAGCCGGCCTGTGACTTTTGTGGTCGCATCGGTTGGTGTGATGTTCATGCTGAACGGCTTAGTCCGGATTCTGATTGGAACTGATGAAATAATATTTCGGGACGGTCAAAAATTTCTGATAAAAGCTGGTGCTTTCAAAAAAATGACAGGACTGAGTGAGGGTCTGGCCCTGAAACAAACTCAGGTTTTGACCTTTGTCCTGGCTGTAATCGCAGTACTGGCGCTACTCTGGTTTTTACAGCGTACACGTACCGGAAAAGCCATGCGTGCCTTTTCTGACAATGAAGACCTGGCCTTACTTTCGGGAATCAATCCGGAACGTGTAGTGCTGGTAACATGGATAATTGCCGCAAGTTTAGCAACTCTGGCAGGTGTGTTGTACGGTCTGGACAAGAGTTTTAAACCTTTGGTCTATTTCCATTTGCTGTTGCCGATCTTTGCCGCGGCGATTGTTGGAGGGATCGGTCAACCGCTGGGCGCAATTCTCGGTGGATATGTAGTCGCGTTTTCTGAAATATCTGCCACCTATGCTTTCAAAAAATTCATAAAATACATTTATCCCGGAGACTTTGTGCCTGAAGGTATGCTCCAGTTTTTAACTACTGAATACAAATTTGCGGTATCATTTTTAATTCTGGTGTTGGTGCTGCTGGTGCGGCCAACCGGAATATTGCGTGGGAAGGTCTTATGACAAATTCAAAACGTGCGCTCATCAGTTTTTCCATCATGGCTCTGATGCTGATTATGGTTGGCTATGGTCAGTCATGGAATGTCGCTCTGGCAATTTTCAATCTCTGTCTGATTTCTGCAGTGATGTCGATGGGACTCAACATACAGTGGGGTTATGCCGGACTTTTTAATGCAGGTGTGATGGCATCCACCGCAATCGGAGGATTGACTGCAGTATTGATATCATATTCACCGGTCTCAAAAGCCTGGTCGGTCGGCGGATCATCGCTTTCTGCTGCGTTAGTGTCTTTGTTGTTGACGATAATTGCGAGTGTGGTGATCTGGAAAAAAATTCCAAAAAGTTCGAAAAGAACATGGAGTATGACTGCAGTTTTATTGCTTGGATATGGTTTCATACGTTTCTTTTACGAACAGGGGACTTATGCAATTGAAGCAGTTGATCCGGCTAAAACAGGTTTTCTCGGTGGACTGGGACTGCCGATCCTGTTTTCTTGGCTCGCAGGTGGAGTTGCAGCAGCAGGTTTAGCCTGGTTGATTGGCAGAATTGCGCTTGGTTTACGCTCAGATTATTTCGCGATTGCAACTTTGGGTATTTCAGAAATCATGATTTCCATTCTCAAAAATGAGGACTGGCTTTCCCGCGGAGTTAAAAACGTGACCGGACTGAAACGTCCTGTGCCTTATGAAGTGGATCTGCAGCAGACTGAATGGTTTATAAATCTGGTAAATTGGTTTTATGGAACAGCTGATGACGGAAGTGCGCTGAGTGCGGATGTTATGCGTGAGGCCCTGCAGTTAAGTGCGGGCGTGTTTGTTAAGCTGTGTTATTCTGTACTCTTTGTCGCTGTCGTGCTAATTATTCTGGGATTTGCAACACGTGCTCTTAACTCGCCATGGGGTCGGATGATGCGTGCTATTCGTGATAATGAAACCGCGGCTTCCGCAATGGGAAAAGACATTACCAGCCGTCATCGACAGGTTTTCATCATCGGTTCCGCAGTCATTGGCATATCCGGAGCAATGCTGACTACTCTGGATGGACAGTTCACACCCGGAAGTTACATTCCGTTACGCTTCACTTTTCTAATCTGGGTGATGGTCATCATCGGCGGAAGTGGTAATAATCTTGGTTCAATCATCGGTGCTTTCATCACCTGGTTTGTCTGGATTGAAGCAGAGCCGGCCTCACTCTGGCTGCTGAGTAATCTGGATCTGTTTCTCGATGAAACAAGTCCGCTGAAATTGCATCTGCAGGACGTTGCACCGCACATGAGGATGGTGCTGATGGGCTTGATTCTGGTGCTTGTGCTGAGATTCAGTCCCAAAGGTATTTTACCCGAAAAAGCGCCGGATCATTATTGAAGATTGGCAGAAATCTGTTTTAACGAACTTCCAGAAAGTTTTCTTTCCAGCGAAATTTAATTCCGGAAACAAATTATTAGATATTTTCATTTGAACAGGGAGTCCTGCTTTTTAAGCAAATTACTCTGTGTTCTGCATGGCGCTGTGCTATGCTTATCTGCTGACATGCTTTTAAGGTCTACGTTAAAATACAATTTGCAAAGACATTAAATTTTTAGGAATGAATCATATTGTCGATTCTAAAGTTAATAATCTGAAAACAAGGTAAAAAATGGCATTAAATATTAAAACTATTCGTGAACAATTTCCGGCTCTGGCTTTAAAAGATGAAGGCAAAGCGAGGATTTATCTGGACAATCCGGGAGGAACTCAGGTTCCGCGTCAAGTGCTGGAACGGATGGAACATTATCTGATTCATACCAATTCCAACCACGGAGGGCCATTCCGGACTTCAGTTGAATCGGATAAAGTTCTGAAAGACGCACATCAGGGGATGGCTGATTTGTTGAATGCAAAATCTGCAGACGAAATAGTTTTTGGCGCGAATATGACAAGCCTGACTTTTGCGGTTTCACGTTCAATTGGACGTCTTCTGAAGCACGGTGACGTAATTCTGCTGACACGAATGGACCATGACGGTAATGTCGGACCATGGTTGCATCTGGCTGAGGATTTGGGACTTGAAGTAAAGTGGCTTAATTTTGATCTCAAAACTTACGAATACGATCTGGAAGAAGCGCAATCCATCTTCAAAGATAATAACATAAAACTGGCTGCAATCAACTACGCCAGCAATTGTCTGGGAACAATTAACAACGTTAAAGCACTCACTGAAATGGCCCATCTGTCAGACACACTGGTTTTTGTAGATGCTGTTCAGTACGTACCTCACGGTCCGACTGATGTACAGGATATTGGCTGTGATTTTCTGGCCTGTTCACCTTATAAGTTCTTTGGTCCGCACCAGGGGGTTTTGTGGGGGAAAGCAGAATTACTTGAGAAACTTGAAGCTTATAAAGTACGTCCTGCAGAGAATACTGCTCCCGGAAAATTTGAGACAGGAACCCAGTTGCATGAAGGGCAGGCGGGCACATTGGGGGTGCTCGAATATCTGGAATGGCTGGGAGAAACTATGGGTGCGGAATACCTTGCAAACTTTCCGGAGTTTAGCGGACGCCGTAAAAAGTTACATGCTGCAATGCTCGCCATTCAGGACTACGAACAGACTCTCAGCAGTCGCTTAATTGAAGGTCTGCAAAATTTAGCAGGAGTAGACGTCAAAGGTATCAGTGCCGTTAAAGATTTAGCACGCCGCGTTCCAACCGTTTCGTTTACAGTTAAAAACCAAAATCCGGAAGAGATTGCAGTTAAATTGGCGGCAGAAAATATTTTCGTCTGGGACGGTCACAACTACGCACTGGAGGCAGTACGTCTGATGGGGATTGAAGAAGCAGGAGGAGTTGTGCGGATTGGTCCGGTGCATTATAATACTCTTGAGGAAATAGACCGTACACTTGAAGTCTTGAAAACGTGCTGGTAAATAATTGCGACGCGTGAATCTCTTTATCAAACACTATATAAAAATCATTTAAAGCTAAAAAATGAGTACATTAGCTCAAGCTGAAAAGCAAGTTGACAATCCATACATTGCTACCGAAATGGATTCTGCCTATGTAGAGTTTTTGCGTACACATCCGCAATATGAGACAACGGGTTTGCTGGACGAGTGGCGCAAAACTGAATACGGACGTCTGGATGAAAATAAGCAGATCTACCTCGATTATACCGGTGGTGGACTTTATGGGGTGAGTCAATTGCGGCAGCATACCGCAATGCTCGAGAAAAATGTTTTGGGAAATCCGCATTCAGCAAATCCTTCTTCGCTGGCAATGACGGATCTGGTGGAAGAAACACGCCGCTACGTTCTACAGTACTTCAACACAAACGAGGAAAAATACACTGCAGTTTTTACTGCAAACGCGAGTGGAGCCTTGAAACTTGTAGGAGAAGCTTACCCTTTTGCTTCCGGAGGACAATACGCGTTGACATTCGATAATCATAATTCAGTCAATGGTATTCGTGAGTTTGCCAGCAACAAAGGCGCACGTGTGCAATATGTTCCGGTTGGCTTTCCGGATCTGAGACTTGAGCAGGAGAGTCTGGACAAGGTGCTCGACTCTGCAGACAAGTCTGCAAAAAACCTCTTTGCTTTTCCGGCACAGTCTAACTTTTCCGGAGTCAAGCATCCGCTTTCATGGATTGAATACGCACAGCAAAAAGGCTGGGACGTGCTTCTCGACGCTGCCGCTTTTGTTCCAGCAAACAGGCTTGATCTGAGTGCTGTAAGTCCGGATTTTGTCTGTATCTCATTTTACAAAATGTTCGGTTATCCAACTGGAATTGGGATGTTGCTGATCCGGAACAGCAGTTACGAAAAACTGGAACGTCCATGGTTTGCAGGAGGTACAGTTAATTTTGCCAGTGTGCAGGGTAATAGTCATTATCTGGCAGGCAACGAAGCTGCATTTGAGGACGGAACAATCAACTATCTCAATATTCCTGCTGTTAAAATGGGGCTGCAGCATCTTGAAAAAGCGGGAATGGAATTAATCAGTAGACGTGTACGTGAGCTCACAGATTGGATGCTGAAAGAATTGTTTGCCCTCAGACACAGTAACGGCAAACCGATGGTGCGAATCTACGGTCCGGTAGATATGGAAGAGCGTGGTGGAACAGTCACTCTCAATTTTTATTCGCCGGAAGAACATTTGCTGGATTATCGACGCATTGAGGAATTAGCGAACGTTGAAGGTATTTCGCTCAGAACAGGTTGTTTTTGCAATCCCGGTGCAGGAGAAACAGCAGAGGGACTGACTCCGGAAGATATGCAGGCTGCCTTCAAAGAGGGTGAGAACATCAGCCTGCCCAGATTTGTGCAAATGATTCAGCACCGCGGAAATAAAAGTGCTGGTGCAATCAGAATCTCAGTTGGACTTGCTTCTAATTTTACTGATGTTTACCGCTTTTTAGCATTTGCTGCTGCATTCCGGAATAAAAGCAATCTCAACATTGGCAAAGTTACCATGGATATTGCCAATTGCCGCGTTATTCGTGACGGTAGTTGATTGATGCCGACTCTACGATCTTTGCGGTGTTTGCAGTAGGTAGAATTAACTGAGCGTGATACTAGGCTAACTTTTTGAAGAAAAGCGTTCCTCCAACTTGCTCCAAGTATTAATTCCTATCATTTCCTTGAATTCATCAAAATTTACACCCTCGCCTTCAAGATTTAGTTTTTCTTCTTTTAAATCCGTCAGCGCACTCTGCATTGTCTGAACAATCCTGAAAATAAGTGAAACTGGATAAGCGACCATAGCAAAACCAATTTCGCCCAATTCCCGTGGAGACAAAATTGGTGTGCGCCCGTTTTCAAGCATGTTAGCCATTTGGGGTACGTCAAAAGCTGCTCCTATAATCTCGAGCTCCTTTATGGATTGTGGAGCTTCAATAAATATTCCGTCTGCACCGGCATTGAGATAAGCTTCCGCCCTGTGTAAAGCATCGTCCAGTCCATACACGGCACGAGAGTCAGTTCTGGCCATAATGAACGTGCTGGGATTGTTTTTCGCTTCAGCAGCCGCTCTGAGCTTCTCAGTCATCACTTTTTCCGGCACTATCTCTTTTCCATCCAGGTGACCACATCGTTTAGGGCTGAGCTGATCTTCGATAAAAAGAGCCTCTACTCCCATCGCCTCATAGTTTTGTACTGTCCGGATCACATTTTTTACATCACCATAGCCATCATCGGCATCAACCAGTACCGGTAGAGAACTCGCTGCGGTGATGTCTTTAACTCCTGCCTGCATTTCTCCAAAACCCGCTAATCCTATGTCCGGAAGTGCGTGCCGTGCTGCTAAAAGCGGAAATCCTCCGATAACGTATGCCTTAAATCCGGCTTGTTCGATAAGACGTGCAGAAAGTGCGTCATGTGCGGCCGGGAGCAATAAAGGACGCTCCTGACTAATAGTTCGGAGCCATGTTGTTTTTTTACGATCTATCATGCGGATTAAAAGTTGTAAGGAATAAAAAGAGCGATTTGCGGCAGGAACCATAAAACAACTGCCATGCTCAACATAATGATCGAAAAGGGCCATGCGCCTTTTACCACTTCCTGGAGACTGGCTTTCCCAACTGCCTGAATTACAAAAAGATTCATTCCAACGGGTGGAGTGATCAATGCGGTTTCAATCAAGAGCACGAAGAAAATACCAAACCAGATTGGATCAACCATCATTGCCTCCAGGGACGGATAAAGCACCGGTACCATAATCAACAGCATCGAAAGCGATTCAAGAAAAAACCCCATGAATAATAAAACCAGACCAATTACCAGAATGAAGATGGTCGGATTAGAGATATTCTGGGTAATCAACTGTGAAATATCCTGAGGGATTCTGTAGAGCGTAATGGCGTAAGAAAAAACCTTTGCGCCGGCAACTATCATAAAGACCATGATGGTAGTTTTCATGGAGTCTTCTGTTGCTTCAACAATTTTTGCCCAATTCATCCTGCCCATTGATATGGTGATGATCAAGGAGAGCACAAAGCCGACACCAGCGCTCTCGGAAGGAGTTGCCAGCCCCATATAAATGGAGCCAATGATCGCAACCGCTAAACCGATAGTTGGCATGGCCATTATAGTCGCCCGGTAGCGTTCCTGCAAAGTAGCTTTTGGCGCTGCCTGGAAACCGCTTTTTTTTGCGGAATAAATTGAGAAAGCGATAAAAATTATTATTAAAGACAAACCAGGACCGATGCCTGCCATGAATAAAGTTGGAATAGAAGATTCTGTGATTACTCCATAAATTATCAGCGGGATTGAGGGTGGAATCATAATACCCAATGTTCCGCCTGCCGCCAGTAACCCTAAGATAAATGAGCGCTCATAACCGCGGCTTTCCATTTCAGGCATTGCAACAGTTCCGATAGTTGCCGCGGTTGCTACAGACGAACCGGAAATTGCAGAAAAAATTCCACAGGATAAAATGGTCGCAATACCAAGTCCTCCGGGCCAGTGACCAACCCAGGACTGGACTGCAGAAAATAAGTCCTTACCAACACCTCCTTTGAGTAGAACGTTGCTCATTAATAAAAACAATGGAACAGCCAGTAATTCAAAAGAATCCATTGTGCCATAAAGTCTTTGCGGAACTCCATTTAGGTTGAATCCCATCCACCAGAGTAAAAACACACCTAAACCACCGAGGGCAAAAGCAACCGGTACTCTGAAAATAAACAGGGACAGCAAACCGCCAAGAATAATTATAGATTCCATCTTAATGCACTCCTTTTGTAATCGTATCTGTCTGTTTTTCGTTGCTCCATAATTTATATAACTCTGCAAAGGCCTGCAGTGAAATCAAGGCAAAACCAAACCAAACAGAACCATGAGTCAACCATTTGGGTGGAGCTAAAAAAGTGTCAGTTGTGTGACCCTTAAGCAAGGCTTTGAGCCATAATTCGAAACCATATTTGACTACAACAATTGAGAATGTCAGAATTACCAGTATGGCAAAAGTTTCTGTCAGTTTTCTCGACAAAGTGTCTTTCTGCCTGAAAGCAACATCGATCACGATTAGTTGACGGTGCTTTAACGCAAAACCACCTGCGAGAAAGGTAGCCCATATTTGTAAAATTCTTGAAACTTCGTCAACCCAGATAGTAGGCATCGTGAAAAAGTAACGCATGAAGACTTCATAAGTCACAAAGAAACCTACAGTAAAAAACATCCAGGCAGCCAGTTTACCGGCCCACTCGGACAATTGTTCAATATAATTAATCATGAATTTAACAGGGAGAACTGAAAATGGAACTCTGCGGGAATGGGGACGTAAACGCCCCCAAACTTTACGCTATAAAATTAATTAGGGGTTTCTGGCTGCTTCTACTGCTGCTAAACCTGCGTTGCCGTTTTCTTTGATAAAACGATCAACTACTGAAGCAGTAGCTTTTTTCCAGGCAGCACGTTCGGTACCGCTCAATTCGACTACTGTCATTTTTGAACGCAATTCTTCAACGATTTGTGCTTCTCCGGAATAAACCTCGTTCCGTAAATCAGTTTCCACTTTTCTAGCGGCTTTTATGATAATTTCCTGATGCTTTTTGGACAAACTATTGAAAAAATCATTATTGATGATTGCGACAAATTCAATTGCGAAATCATATGACAAGGTCATGTGATCCATTACTTCATAAAGCTTACGGCTTTTAACTCCGGATGTACCAGTCAGACCAACATCAACTGCTTTCTGCTGATATGCCAGAAACTGTTTTGATCCTGACATGATAGTTGGCGCTCCGCCCATTGCTTCAACGGTCCAGCCGCCCATTTTACCGTAAACACGAACTTTTTTACCTTTCAAATCTGCAGGCATTCTAATAGCACTACCGTTGTTGAGGTAAATGTTTCGTCCGTAAGCCTGCCACCAGAGTACCTTTGCACCTGTTTCTTTGAGCACAGCACCGTCTAGCAGTGTACGCATCTTAGAGCCGCCAGCAGTTGCTGAACGCAAACTGACGTCATCTTTAAAAAGGAAAGGTATGTTAACAACTTCAATTGTTGGAACGGCTCCTGTGAATCGTCCAAGGAAAGCTGATCCTGCTTCTATCGCACCTGAACCAACTGCTTGTGGAACCTGTTTATCCTTGTAAAGCTGTGCGGAAGGGAACAATTGTAACTCTAATTCTCCTCCGGATTCTTCCTCGATAATTTTTTTGAAAGCGAGCCAGTTTTGGCCTAGTGAGTGGGATTCCGGTAACTGCAGGGATACGCGGATTGTTGTTGTTGCTTGTACTGACATTGCTGTTACCGCAAATGCGACTGCTAAGAAAAATTTCAAAACCTGTTTGAACATTCTATACTCCTTTTACTGGATTATGTAACTGAGACGTTTATAAACGACTGATTACGCAAAAAAGTCCGAATCTGCAGAATTGCAAAATCGCACATATGGACAATAAATGTTAGCATTTGAAATTTCCAAGTCAAGGGAATTATACAAATGTTTCTTGAGCTTGCTCATGTAAAACACTCCAGCTCTTTCAGAATTAAAATGTTTTGATAGATGATGAGCAGTAAAAGCCGTAAAACCGTTTTATTGCTTACAAAGCTTGCAAGCCAGGTTATGTTAAGCACTGATATAATATAGATCTCTCTCTTCGTTCGAGATGACAAATCATTAGTTTAGGATATTTTACAAAGCCTTCATAGCTAGAGTAATGTGAGCTGTTTGAACAGAATACAATGTTAAATTAATCAGCTTAATTGTAGTATCAGTTTATAGACTTAGAGTTAATTATCTTGCTTTGCAGAATCTGTTCAGCTATAAGAGTTAGCTCAGCTATTAACCTGTGGAACAACTTTTAATAAACGCAATATTCCATCCAAGAATACCCAGTTTTTAGATTGGTTCCTGCATTTTTAATTGAATTGTTAATCCTTAAATATGTCCCAGCCTTTGTCTACACCTGCGGTACAAGACGCACCAATGTGGAATCTTTTCCGTTATCTGAGACCTAACTGGAAGTTTTTCAGTTGGTCTTGTTTTGCCAGTATTGTGAATAAGGTTCTAGATCTGATGCCTCCAGTTTTGGTTGGCTGGGTGATCGACTCCGTCAGGCGTGAACCACCGCAGTGGATTGCGAATTTACTTGGAACAGTTGATCCCTGGAATTTAGCCGTTTTCCTGGCTGTGCTGGGTGTAGTTATCTTTTTCTTTGAAAGTCTTTTTGAATGGGCATATCAGTATGGATTCATGAATCTCGCCCAGAGTGTCCAGCATCAACTGCGAACAGATGCGTATAATCACCTGCAGACACGTGAGATTGAGTTTTTTGAGAACCATCGTATGGGGGAGACAATGGCTATGCTCAACGATGATGTGAACCAGATTGAACGCTTTCTAAATATCGGTTTTAACGAAATTCTGCAATTGATTGTACTTTTCATTTTTGCAGGAAGTTTGATGTTTGGAGTTTCCTGGGAACTGGCCGTGGTTGGACTGTTGCCGTTGCCGATAGTTCTCTGGGGCAGTCTGATGTATCAGCGCTTGATTTCACCGCGTTACAGTAAGGTTCGTGAAGCGGTCGGTGCACTGAGCAGTCGTCTCGAAAATAATATCGCAGGAATTCTGGTAATCAAGAGTTTTACTGCAGAAAAATTTGAATCCGGAAGGGTTGCGGATGCTTCAAGAGA
>Ga0209685_1001340_pt1 | contig 11280 bp, 9 predicted proteins | sample SaaInlV_DNA_120m_FD_184685 | JGI IMG/M metagenome (GOLD analysis project Ga0209685, IMG submission 184685) | Marine microbial communities from expanding oxygen minimum zones in the Saanich Inlet - SI075_LV_DNA_120m (SPAdes) (version 2) | ecosystem: Environmental > Aquatic > Marine > Unclassified ... | reverse complement strand
ATTCTCTGAAATTAGAGAAAAAATATCAAATTGCGAACTTTGCAGATTTTTGTAATGAATGCGGAAACTGTGATATTTTCTGCCCGGAAGACGGTGGTCCGTTTTTGCTCAAACCTCGGTTTTTCGGTAGTCTGGAAACTTTTCAGGAATTCAGCCACCGAGACGGTTTTTATATTGAAAGTGTGGAAACTTCTGCTCAGGAATCTACAGTCTTTTCCCGTTTTGACGGCAAGGAATATCGTGTTTCTGAAACTGGAAATACTGTTAATTATTCCGGACCAGATTTTGACATTCAATTTTCCAAAAACGATCCTGCAAACACAATTTCCGGTGAAGCAAAAAGTCGTGTAAGTTTTTTGAATTATGAGATAATGCAGATGATGAGAACCTCATATGAGAACACGTCACGCCACACTTCCGGGTGATGAAATTGATATGCAATATAACCCTAAAATTCATCATCGATACTCTATTCGATTGAAAGGTTATAACTATTCACAGGAAGGAGCATATTTTATTACTATCTGCGTTCAACAAAAGAAATGCCTGTTTGGGACGATAAAGAATGCAAAAATACAGTTGAATAATCTAGGGAAAGTAGTTGCTGAAGAATGGAGAAAAACTTTAGATTTGCGAGATTATTTGAAACTCGATGCATGGGTAGTAATGCCAAATCATTTTCACGGAATTATACAAATAGAAAAAGATGGCTCCGTTGAAAAAGAATCCATCTCAAGTGATAAAAATATTGAGAAATTTGGAAAACCTGTTTCGGGATCGATTCCAAGTATCATTCGATCCTTTAAATCTGCAGTCACAAAGCGTTTTAATGAAGTTAGACAAACACCCGGCGGGAAATTATGGCAACGAAATTATTGGGAACATGTCATTCGTAACGAAACTGAATTGAAACATTTTCGTGAGTACATTTTAAATAATCCAGCACACTGGAAATTAGACAAATTGTTTCGGTAGGGGCACGGCGCGCCGTGCCCCTACAACGGAGCATAACATAAAGCTGCATGCAATTTACAAAATACAAGGAGAAGAATGGAATTCAAACTAAACGGTAGTACCATAGATTATGACGGAGATCCGGAATTGTCTTTGATGACATATTTACGTGATGTTAAAAATATAATCTCGCCTAAGGATGGCTGTGCTCCTGAAGGAGTTTGTGGATGCTGTACTGTTCTTTTGGACGGTAATCCTCTTAAAGCCTGTATTTCCCCCATGAGACGTGTTGCCGGAAAGGAAGTAGTCACAATGGAAGGGCTGGATGCAAGCAAAAAAGAAACCGTGATCAATGCCTTTGCTACCGAAGGTGGGCTGCAGTGTGGATTCTGCACACCAGGAATTATCATGAAAGTCTGGCCCCTGCTGAATCAAGGATTTGTGACAGAAAGCGAAGTCAACAAAGCCTTAAACAGTAACCTCTGTAGATGTACAGGTTATAAAAAAGTGACCAAATCATGCCTCTCTGCTGCACAAGCATTACGTAATAATGCTAAAATCGAGCTGCCTCAAAGCAGCGGTAAAGTTGGTGAAAGCCTGCCAAAATATGACGCACTTCGACTTGCCACCGGAGAAGCACCGTATGTAGCTGATCTTAAATTTTCAGGCATGGTGCATGGTGCTTTAAAATTTAGCGAACATCCTAGAGCAAAAGTTTTGAAAATTGACTCTGCGGATGCAGAAAAACTGGATGGTGTACTACGTGTTTTTACTGCGGACGATATTCCAGGAGAACGTTACACCGGGCTAATTGTTCAGGATTGGCCACTGATGGTAAAGCGTGGAGAAACAACACGTTACATTGGTGATGTCATCGCTGGAGTTGTTGCTGATACAGAGAAAACAGCGCGTGAAGCTGTTTCGCTGATCAAGGTGGAGTATGAGGTGCTGCCGCCTGTTACTGATCCGTTTGAAGCACTTTCCGCAAACTGTGCACAAATTCACGAAAATGGAAATTTGTTGTCGAACCTTGAGATTAAGCGAGGTGACAGCAAGCAGGCGGAAAAAGAAAGTGTTTTTGTCACAAAAGGCACTTACAAAACACAACGCATCGAACATGCGTTTTTGGAAATCGAATGCTGTCTGGCGAAACCTTCCGCAGAAGGCGTTGAGGTTTATTCTCAGAGTCAGGGAGTCTATGAAGACCGGAACAGCATCAGTAAAATATTAGGGCTACCGCTGGAAAAAGTGGTGGTGATTTTAATGCCAAACGGAGGAGGATTCGGCGGTAAGGAGGACATCTCTGTGCAGGGTCACGCAGCTCTGTTTGCGCATCTTCTTCAAGTGCCGGTTAGAGTCGCACTGACTCGTCCGGAATCACTCTGCATGCATCCCAAGCGGCATCCGATGAACATGGAAATGTCGCTCGGTTGTGACAAAAACGGCAAGCTGACTTTTGTTAACGCGGACATCATCGGCGACACCGGTGCTTATGCGTCAGTCGGCATGAAAGTTTTGGAACGCGCCGCGGGACATGCCACCAGCGCATATTCCATTCCTGTGGTAAATCTCCGCAGCCGTGCTGTTTACACCAATAACGTCCCATGTGGTGCCATGCGTGGATTTGGTGTAAATCAAATTAATTTTGCGATCGAAAGTTGTATTGACGAACTTTGTCTACAGGGCGGATTTGACCGCTGGCAAATACGATATGACAATGCTCTCCAACCGGGAGACCGTACCTCGACCGGCCAAAAAATTACTTCCGGAATCGGAATTCAAAAAACATTGTTGGCAGTCAAAGAGCAGTTTAAAAACGCCAAATACGCCGGAATTGCCTGCGGGATGAAAAACACCGGAATCGGCAACGGGGTTCAGGATGAAAGCAAGGTCAGAGTTGTGATTGAATCACCTACTGAAATTACGATCCACCACGGCTGGACGGAAATGGGACAGGGCGTTTTTACGATGGCAGTTCAGTTTTTATGTGAAGCAACCGGCGTGAAACCGGATTTTGTAAAAGTAAAAGTCGATACTTCCAAAGACGCTCCCTGTGGAATGACAACTGCTTCGCGCGGAACATCTCTCATTGGCAATAGTGTTTTGGACGCAGGTAAGAAGTTAAAAGCAGATTTGGAAAAACATTCACTGGCAGAATTAGTCGGCCGTGAATATCTGGGCGAGTGGGTTTGTAACTGGACCACTGCAATAGAGGACGATGTAGATGAGCCGAAAACTCATTATTCCTACAGCTATGCAACACAGGTTGTAACTCTGGATGACTCAGGAAAAGTGGATACCGTTTATGCAGCGCATGACGCAGGAAGGATCGTTAATCCAATTTTATTCGAAGGTCAGCTCGAAGGTTCAGTTCACATGGGACTTGGTTACGCGCTTTCTGAAAAATTTGAGATGGAAGAAGGCCGCCCTGTACACACAAAGCTCGGAAAACTTGGTATGATCCGAGCCGCTGCTACACCGCGTATCGTCGTAATCGGTATTGAAGAACCGGATGAGTTCGGGCCCTGTGGAGCAAAAGGTGTAGGTGAAATCGGCCTCGTTCCAACTGCTTCTGCAGTTGCAAACGCTTTTTGCCAGTTCAGCGGCGAACGACAATATGAGCTGCCTTTAAAAAAAATTAAATGACTGAAAATAGTCAGACAACATTTTAAATAGTGGGGCTGTTCCTTGTTTAAGCATTCCATCCTGAGATAAATAAAGTAGAGGTATTTTAATGACATTAGCTAATCTTCGAATAAATATAGACCGTCTTTCCGCAAGAATTGAAGAGCTGGCTGAAATCGGCGCAATTGCCGGAGGAGGTGTCTGCAGAATGGCACTGACTGATGAAGACCGCCAAGGGCGTGACCTCGTTGTTAAATGGATGCATGAACTCGGTCTGGAAGTTACAGTTGACCAAATTGGAAACGTTATCGGTATCCGTGCAGGACAGGAATCCGGAAGACCGGTGATGACTGGATCACATATAGATACGGTAGCAAGCGGTGGACGTTATGACGGTAACCTTGGGGTTCTTGCAGGTCTGGAAGTAATCGCAACCCTGAATGACGCAGAGATTATGACACGAAAACCGCTTGGAGTTGGTTTTTTTACCAACGAAGAAGGTTCCCGTTTTGCTCCGGACATGATGGGAAGTGGAGTACATCAGGGTGCGTTTGAACTTAAAAGCATGTTGGATGTGCTTGACATTGATGGGGCACGCGTTGGAGATGAACTCGACAAAATAGGTTATGCCGGTGAAACCTCAACAGGTGATTTTCGTGCAGATAGTTATGTTGAACTGCATGTAGAGCAAGGTCCAATTCTGGAGCTGGAGGATTATGAAATAGGTGCAGTTGAAGGTGTTCAGGGTATTTCGTGGAATGAATACAAAATAAGCGGAACTGCAAACCATGCCGGGACAACACCGATGCGGCTCAGACATGATGCGGGATATGTGGCAGCGGCTATTTCGGTAGAGGTACGTCGTCTTGCCAATGAAATGGGTGCGAATCAAATCGGCACTGTCGGAGTGACAAAACTGAATCCCGGATTGATCAATGTGATCGCCAAAGAAGCATTGATTACCATTGATTTGCGAAATACAGACGAACAGAAATTACAAGAAGCTGAACAGGCAATGAGCTCATTTATTGAACAGCTTTGTAAAGCAGAAGGGGTGACTTTTTCAAGCCGCACACTCGCCAGATTTGAGCCTGTTTCATTTGATAAAGAAATGGTTTCATTGGTTGCAGAGACAGCATCAACACTTGGTTTCCGGGTAAAATCAATGCCGTCCGGAGCAGGTCATGATGCACAAATGTTTGCACCAAATTGTCCAACTGCCATGATCTTTGTTCCAAGCCGAAACGGCATAAGTCATAACGTAGCAGAATATACTGAACCCAAGCACCTTCAGGCGGGTGCCGATGTGCTCCTGCAAATTTTGCTGCAGAAATCATCATAATCAATAACAGTTTAATGTCAAGAATCTTAAAAGTAGCGGCCGCACAACTCGGCCCGATCGCTGTAGCAGAATCCCGTTCCTCAGCAGTCGAACGTATGATAGCTCTAATGCAAAACGCAAAAGCGCAAGGCGCAGAGCTGGTTGTCTTTCCAGAACTAGCGTTAACGACTTTCTTCCCGCGTTGGTATTCTGAGGATCAGTCCGAAATTGATAAATATTTCGAAACAGAAATGCCTAACAAGGCTACTCAGCCTTTGTTTGATGAAGCACGCAAACTAAAAATCGGCTTTAATTTCGGTTTTGCGGAACTTGTTGTGGAAGACGGAGTCACCCGGCATTTTAATACAGCAGTGCTTGTTAATAATCAGGGTGAAATTGCTGCGAAATACCGCAAGATACATTTACCTGGCCATACTGAACATGAACCCTGGCGCGCTTTTCAACATCTGGAAAAAAGATATTTTGAAAAGGGTAATTTAGGTTTTCAAGTTCATCCGCTATTTGGCGGTAAAATCGGCATGTGTATTTGTAATGACCGTCGGTGGCCGGAGACTTTTCGGGTCATGGGACTGCAGGGAGTTGAGCTTGTAGTGCTGGGTTATAACACACCAAAACATTATCCGCCGGCACCGGAGCATGATCATCTGCAGGAGTTTCATAACCACCTGGTTTTACAAGCGGCGGCGTATCAAAATGGTACCTGGATTGTCGGTGTTGCAAAAGCCGGCAAAGAAGAAGACTGTGATTTGATTGGAGGCACCTGTATCATTGCACCGACAGGTGAAATTGTTGCTGAATGTAAAACACTGGCAGATGAGCTTATTCTTGCAGAATGCGATTTGGAGCGTTGTAAAGAAATTCAGGAAAATATTTTCAATTTTGATCTTCACCGTCAACCTGAAGACTACGCCTTAATTACCGCAGCTAAAAAAAATTAGACTCAAACCATTTAATATTATTTTGCGAAATACACATCTTCCTCATCTCATCCATGATTCCGTAGATCAGCTATAAAATCCCGGTTGTGACTCTGAAGTATTTGCTGATCCATGCAACAGAACGGATTCAATTGAAAGCATTAGGTTTTGAGAATGAGTTGCGTCCTGACAAAATACACATGCGTTGTTTACGAATTAGAATCGTAGTATAATGAATGCACCAAATGCTGATAGTATGGCTGTGGACATCCGGAAATTAAAAGAATGCTGCCTCAATACTCAACATCGAATTGGTAAAAAAAGCAAAGGTATTCTTCACAGCATAGAGATTTACAGCAGATGATGCGGAAGGACTACTAAGAACTTTACTTAAAGTCATAATAGTTTCTGAAGCATAATTTGATCTAAAAGATCGCTTTGGACAACGCTATTTGATTGATTTCCCATTGGAATGGAAGGGAAATAAAGCAAAAGTTCGCATTGCATGGATCATAGAACCTGACTTAAGCTAACCAAGATTAACCGGCTATAACAACAAACTGGAATAACAAGAGAGGCAATTATAAACGAATCAATAAAATTGTTTTATGTGGTCGCCTTGACAATTGATTTGCATGAACACACATTGAAGCGGGGATCTGTCGGAACTGTAGTAGAAAGTCCTGCAAATGGATCGGTTTTTTAGGTGGGATTTTAGTGATAACAAGGGGAAAACTTGTGTCTTGCTAGGATTGAATGAAAAGCAATTCCTTATCTTGTATTATGCCCCTTTTACTGATAACAAAAATATTACGGCATAAAATTTGTTAGTATTGTACAGGATTTTCATGGAAGCTTTACACTATGATTTATGTGACTAATCGTCTTTCTATTTTGGGTTTTTTATACAAATTGATGAGTTAATCATCTATAACAAATTTAATCTTGAGACTTTAAAAAGAGACAATTTCATGTCGAAAAAACAAAACAAAACAAAACAAAACAAAACAAAACAAAACAAAACAAAACAAAACAAAACAAAACAAAACAAAACAAAACAAAACAAAACAAAACAAAACAAAACATAGTAATAGTAGGCTCTTCTGGTCATGCGAAAGTCATAATTGACATCATAGAGAAAGAAGAAAAATATAAGATTGTTGGGCTACTGGATGCTTTTAAAAATATTGGAGAGTCAGCATTTCGATATGAAATTTTGGGTGAAGAAAAAGATTTGCCAAAACTGATAAAAAAATATCAATTAACAGGCTGTGTTATTGCGATAGGTGATAACTGGATAAGGAATATTGTAAAAAACAAAATCAGGGAAATAGATGCCTCTTTTAATTTTATAAATACAATACATCCGTCAGCTATTATTGCACGTGGTGTTGCTGTAGGTTCTGGTACCGTTATTATGGCTGGTACAGTAATAAACAGTAATTCAAAAATTGGTGATTTTTGCATCATCAATACAAATGCATCATTAGACCATGACAATAATATAAGTGATTTTTCAAGCATTGCTCCAGGAGTAACTACTGGTGGTAATGTTACAATGGGAGAATTTACTACTGTTTCGCTTGGAGCAAATATAATTCATGGTATTACAATTGGTAAGCATTCTGTTATTGGCACAGGCTCAACAGTTCTAAAAAATGTAGGCGATTATGTTGTAGCTTACGGTACGCCAGCAAAAATTATCAGAAAAAGAAAAGAGGGAGATAAATATCTATAAAAGTTTAATAATAGCAACAAACCTCTTTCTCCTACTCTTTTACCGTAACGTTTAGAATTAGACCCCATCTATTTGACAGTAAAACATATATGCCAGAGATTTGCAGGTTCCTCGGAATTATTATCACTATGTATTTTGATGAACATAATCCACCACATTTTCATATTCGCTACAATGAATATCGTGCTTCAATGAGCATAAGTAAGTTAAATATAATCAGCGGTTCACTACCTGCTAAAGTTAGGGGTCTTGCAGAAGAGTGGGCAGAATTACATCATGATGAACTTTTAAAAATGTGGGATACTAAAGATTTTCATCGTTTAAAACCGTTAGTCTGAAGGGGTCGTTATGGATAGTATTTATTTGTTGGAAGCTAATCATATCAAAGATTTCAAAATATACTTGAGATTTAATACTGGAGAAACTGGAGAAGTAGATCTTAAAGATATTGTATACAAATATGAGGTTGCAACTCCTTTACGTGATCCATGTGCTTTTTCAGAATTCTATCTTGATTCATGGCCGACATTAGCTTGGAAATGCGGGTTTGATATTGCTCCAGAATCACTTTATTTTATGGTTACAGGTAAAGTTGAAATTGAATCAACTGCAGTCGTTTAGCCCTAGCATACTGTGTTCACTCCTTTTGCGGGAAGTGGAATTGACTGGGGATGTTTCTGCATCGGTTTTTTCTATTAGATTACCAACCGTCGAGATTTAGGATTTTCGATTACGTTCCTAGTGCAATATCCCAGCGACTATTTGGCTTCATAAAACGTTTCCGTTTTATGAAGCTTTTTAAAATCCACGTAAGGGCATTTCCGGAGGGCGCTGCAGCCAGTTCCACTGCGGATAATTTGCAGTACCTTCAATAAGATGCATTGTATAAGCATGCCTTGTACGGGCGGAACGGTTGGCGTAACTCATGTGAGGCAACAGTCCGTGAAGCACCACCATTGTTCCGGCTTTTGCTTCCAGGGGAACCAGTTTGGAAGTCTCCCAGGCTGAATCATCAAAGACCTCCATTTCTGTGCCGTCACCACTTTCACTGCGGAAAAAACGTGATTTTAACGGACTTTTGTGACCGCCTGGAATGGCCCACAAACAACCGTTTTCCTGAGTAGAGTCTTCCAAAGCAAACCAGAAACCTTTCACGCTCAAAGGCTCAGTATAAAGGAAAGTTGAGTCCTGATGACAGTTGACTTCCCCGCCGATCTTCGGTTGTTTGAAAATGAACATGGACTGCAAAATTCTCGGATCTTCAAATCCTATATCATTTGCGATTTCTGCTAACTCAGGTGTTCTGGAAAATTTTTCAAAAACCGGATCCAGGTCATGCATAGCGTGACCAATTTTATTGATGGAAAGCTTTTTCGCCTGAAGAAGTTTTCCATTTTCGCCAAAGGATTCTTCCTCAAAAAAACAACGTATTTTATCACCCGATTCCATAAAATATTCGTCAGAATGTCGAGTTTGCTCATTGGTGGTAAAAATGGAAACTGATTCAGCAGGTTCGAAGTCTTCCACAATTTCAGCGGCACGGACACGCAGTGTTTCACAGGCCTCCAGACTGACAAAGTTCTCCAAAATTAAATATCCATCCTGTTCAAATAATTCAATCTGCTTTTGTGTCAATAGCATTTGTTTCCTTGATCTTACTTAAAAAAAAGAGTAGCATTTTCGTGAAAGCGGATTTCCGCCGAATTCAAAATACTTAGACGTATAGACTTGATCAGCTCAGGTCTAAATTTTCATTTATCAGCTTAGATTGACATATGTTGTGGGAAGGACTCAAGCTAATGGGTGTCGGTATGGCGACAGTCATGTTATTTTTAATGCTGATGATTGCCTGTATTGAATGGGTAAAACATCTCAACCGCAACGCCACTGCGCTTGAACAACAAGCCCAAAAAGCACGTCGAAAATCCAACACTACTCCTGCAACACAGCAAGCAAAGTCCGCAGTTCCGGTTGACGTTTTTGCTGCAGCAATTACTGCTTTCGAAGCAGATAAAAAAACTACTTAAATAATATATTTCATTAGCTGAAATTAAATCTCAGAGGAAAAACATCATGGCCAGGAAACGTATTGAGTTTATGGACACTTCTTTCCGTGACGGCTTTCAGTCCGTTTTCGGTGCACGAGTCGCAACCAAAGATTTTATAGCGCCTTTAGAAGCAGCGGTTGAGGCAGGAACCACCTACTTTGAAGCAGGCGGAGGAGCGCGTTTTCAAAGTCTGTTTTTCTATTGTAACGAATCCGCCTTTGACATGATGGACGAGTTTCGAAAAACGGTTGGTCCGGACGCGAATTTGCAGACACTCGCACGCGGAATAAACGTGGTGGCGCTCAGTCAACAGCCGCGGGACATGATTGATCTGCATGCGAAAATGTTCAAAAAACACGGTATCACAACTATCCGCAACTTTGACGCATTGAACGATTTACGCAATCTCAAATATTCCGGAGAATGCATCACAAACCATGGTCTGCAGCATCAGATCGTGATTGCCATGATGGATTTACCTCCCGGCTGCGAAGGCGCGCATGATACAGAATATTATTTGAAAACCCTCCGTAATATTCTGGACTCGGATGTGCCTTTTGATTCGATCTGTTTCAAAGACGCCAGCGGAACGGCGAATCCCAGGAAAGTTCACGAGACTATCAAAGGAGCACGCAAAATGGTGCCGGAAGGAACGATTCTGCACTTGCATACACACGATACCGCTGGTGCGGCGGTCAGCCAGTACATGGGTGCGATTGAAGGCGGAATTGACCGGATTGATCTGGCGATGAGTCCAGTAAGCGGCGGAACCGGACAGCCTGATATACTCACTATGTGGCATGCTCTCAAAGGTACAGATTACACTCTGGACATTGATCCGGACAAAATTATTAAAGTGGAAGAAATCTTTGCTGAAAGTTTCAAAGATTATTTTTTTCCTCCGGAATCAAGAATGGTTTCACCGTTGATTCCGTTTTCTCCAATGCCCGGAGGCGCGTTGACCGCCAATACGATGATGATGCGTGATACCGGGACTTTGCACCTTTTTCCGGAAGTCATCAAGGAAATGTCGGAAGTTGTACGACTGGGAGGTTTTGGAGCGTCGGTCACGCCTGTTTCACAGTTTTATTTTCAACAAGCCTATCTCAATGTGACCCTTGGCAAATGGAAAAAAATAAATCCATCATACGGAAATATGGTACTGGGTTATTTTGGCCAAACACCGGTTGAGCCGGATCCGGAAATTGTAAAACTAGCGGCGGAACAGTTGGATAAACCCGTTTTCAAAGATGATCCGCTAGACCTGCTGGAACCCGGAACCCCAAAAGCAACTGCAGAACTTAAAAAACACAACCTGCCTGAAACTGAGGAAAATCTCTTCATTGCTTCAAGTTGTGAAACAAAAGGTATTGATTTTCTATTAGGTAATGCCAAAACTTCAATCCGGAAAAAATCGGACGAAGTCGCAAAAGAAGTTCCCCCTGCTGGAAAATCAACAGCCCCTGCTGTTTCCGGAAGTGAAGCATCCTTTTCCGGCCCAAGAGATTACACCATCACTGTTGACGGCAGAGCATATCAAGTTCAAGTCAATGCCGGTGGAAATGTAGCTGCACCGGTTGTTTCTGGAAATGTCCCAGAGTCAACTCCCGCGGCTCCTCAGATTTCCGGAATCGACATTCCTGCACCCACACCCGG
>Ga0209685_1001313_pt1 | contig 11514 bp, 11 predicted proteins | sample SaaInlV_DNA_120m_FD_184685 | JGI IMG/M metagenome (GOLD analysis project Ga0209685, IMG submission 184685) | Marine microbial communities from expanding oxygen minimum zones in the Saanich Inlet - SI075_LV_DNA_120m (SPAdes) (version 2) | ecosystem: Environmental > Aquatic > Marine > Unclassified... | reverse complement strand
AGTGGGTCTATATCTGGGCAGATGGCATCTACTCAGGCCTACGTGCTGAAAAAGAGAAGCTCTGCGCACTGGTAATCATTGGGGTTAATGAGCGCGGCCAGAAACAGTTTCTTGCTATTGAAGATGGAACCCGGGAGTCAACCCAGAGCTGGCGAGAGGTGCTGCTACAACTGAAAGGGCGTGGTATGAATAGCCCCCAGCTTGCTGTTGGTGATGGAGCCATGGGCTTCTGGTCTGCAATAGAAGAGGTTTACCCTGAAACAAGACACCAGCGCTGTTGGGTGCATAAGACCGCCAACATCCTAAACCATCTGCCAAAAACCGCTCAGCCCAAAGCAAAGAAGGCATTGCATCAAATCTGGATGGCTGAGACTAGAACCAATGCCGGTAACGCCTTTGACCTATTTGTTGAGAGCTATGAGGCCAAATACCCAAAGGCTACACTGAGCCTACAAAAAGACCGAGAGGAGCTGTTGGCCTTCTATGATTTTCCTGCTATGCACTGGCAGAGCATACGCACCAGCAATCCAATTGAATCGACCTTCGGTACTATCCGCCACAGAACCAAGCGAACCAAGGGCTGCCTCAACCGGGATGGAATGCTCCATATGATGTTTAAGCTGAGTCAGTGTGCACAGCAGAAATGGATCAGATTAAGGGGCTTTGATTACCTTGCCAAGGTGATTGAAGGAGTGAAATTTAAAGATGGAATTGAGGTGACTTCAGAGAACCAGATGGCCGCCTGATTTGATGCCCCAAACACCAGATTTGACAATAACTCGTTGCTTAAAGGGGGACTATAACTAGCAATAGCGGTCTCTTGTAATAAACTGTAACAAGGTGAGAAAAGACACTTATCTGTATTGGGCTAGATCAGTATTGACTGAAGATGCTGATGAATGAGTAATACTAATACTAGGATGTTAATCAGCGTGCAAAACTGACCCCCTTTAGGAGTAAATCAGCGCCGAAACTTGGGTGATCATCATGGAAACAAAAGTAAAAATCAGGAGGATGCATCGGACTGATTGTAAGTCGATCAATGCCATAGTTCGTGAAACCAGACTTGCAAGGAACATGGTTTGTGGTTACCTCAGACAGGAGTCATCGGAATTTCCTGCCTATCGCCGAGAACCCCCCAACAAACCAAAGCTTGGGGAGTAGGTCAACGTATTTGGAGATAAGAGAATGACTGCAGCGATACTGGACCGTATTACTCATCACTGTACTGTTGTAGAGACGGGTAATGACTCCTACCGCTTCAAACAGTGGATGGAATTAGAAAAATAGGGTGGGCAAAATTCGGCGCTGAAAAGGGGTCAATTTTCAACGCTGATTAACAATTGTCGGTCAGGGGCACGGCAAAGTCATTTGTTAAACGCCCTTCTAGGGAGAGACCAAAACCACGTTCTTAGAACATGAGATTTTTACTTATGAAGCAAAAAAATGCTGTAGAGTCATTGAAGGAGTTTTACTCAGCGGCCTTATGATAGGAAAGAGAAAATGAATAACAGGAACGTACATTGGGCAGCAGTCGTGGTTATCCCACTTCTGTTGTTGATGGCAGCAACCCTTGTTCTCAATTCTCTGGACTTCAACCACTTCAAGCCAACGATTTCGTCCAAGGTCGAAGAGGCAACAGGCCGGACACTCTCCATTGCAGGTGATATTGAGTTACAGCTTTCACTGTCACCTGAACTGAGTATGGAGGGTCTAGCACTGTCCAATGCCGCGTGGGGATCGGACAAGGAGATGATTACCATCCGGCGTGTGGTGACACAGGTAAACCTATGGTCACTGTTTGGGGAGGAGCTGGAAATTCTTCATCTGCTGCTGGAGCAACCCAATTTTCTGCTGGAGAGTAGTGCTGATGGCATCGATAATTGGGTGATGGGAAAAACAGAGCAAGCTGCTGTACAGCGGATGGATCAATCGGGTGGTGTGCCACTGTTCCGTCATATCGAGATCCTGGATGGACAACTTACTTATATTGACGGCGTCAATCAGAGTAGAGAACAGCTCACCATCCAGATGCTTCAAGCCACTGCAGATGATTTTGCTTCACCACTCCATCTACAACTGGAGGGAAGCTATAACGAATTTCCCTTCGAGATCACGGCACAACTGGATAATCTAGTTGCACTGAATCAAGGTAAGTCCACACAGCTCCAGTTGAAGGTGAAGTCTGGTCATGCTGAAGGGCAGTTCAGCGCGTCATTACTTCTCAATGGTGAGACGGGTCAGTACCGTATCGGTCAGATTGATCTGCAGTTGGCCCAGAGTCGCCTGCAGGGTGAGATTTCAGTTGATTCCGGTAAGGAGAGGCCAATACTGCAGGCGGCACTGAAGGCCCCACTGGTTGATTTGACAGAGCTGGGAGAACTGGTTCCGGTACAACAACAAGAGGTTGATTCGCCATCTGCTGATGACCAGGCTGCTATGCCCGTAACTGGGAAAAAACTCTTCCCCAGTGCGCTACTGGATCTCTCCGGTCTGGCTACATTCGATGCAGAGATTGAGCTCAATATTGAGAGGCTTCGCTCGCCCTATGCCGTACTGGAAGGGGTCGAGAGCCAGTTGATAATAAAAGAAGGCGGGCTACAGGCTACGCCATTGCGGTTTCAGCTGGGAGGTGGAACCGTGGAAGGAGACCTCTCTGTTCAGGGGGGAGGGCCGGTGACAGTTGCCCTTGGCCTTGAGGGAAAAGGAATTTCTCTGGGGCAGGTGCTGGCCGATGTCGGAAAGGTGGATCAGGTGGAAGGGGCTGTCTCCAATTTCGATATCACTCTGCAGGGGCAGGGGCGCAGTGTAGCAGCATTGATGGCCGATCTAGAAGGTGAAGTACTGCTTCAAATCGGGGAAGGCAAGATGGATAACCAGTATCTAAACCTCACTGGGGGCGATATCGTCAGCCAGATCACCCGCTCACTCAACCCCACCGCGAAGTCAGAGCAGCATACGCTATTACAATGTGCGGTGGTCAACCTGCAGCTCAAACAGGGGGTGTGCAAGTTCGACAAGAATATTGCCATTGAGACCGACATGACGGTGATTGTCGGTTCCGGTGAATTTGACCTAGGAAGTGAAACCCTCAGTATCAATATGAAGCCAAGCCCGCGACAGGATAGTGCCGATCTCGGGATCGGTGCCGGTGATCTAGTGGCTGCCGCACGGTTGGAGGGAACCTTTGCGTTACCCAAACTGGGGCTGGACCCATTGGGAAGTGCTAAGGCGGGAATGAAAATCTATCAAGCCCTAGCGACAGGGGGCACCTCATTGATCCTGGGGGGATTGATCGATAAGGCTATGAGTGACCCTCACCCCTGTAAAACGGCGCTTGAGGAGTAAAGATAGAAGAGAAAATACCTTCCTTTTAATGGCAAACCATTACTCATGTTAACGCTGGAGCAATAGCGCGTCTATTTGCCGCGCCGCTCGATTCATTAGGAACAGCCATCCAAGTTTTGAGGGATGATCAGTCAGCGGGGTGTGGCTGGAGCGGGAGACTCAGAGCGATCACAGAGGTAGGCGTGTCCAGAGGGCGGAATGCGAGCCAATCGCCCATTGAAGGAGGTGTGATTGGTGGTCCGCTACTGAGAGCACCTGACGAGAAGCAGCCATCTATGCAGTCACATCGCATAAGGTAGGGTGCAACCCGAATGATAGTTGAATATTGCGGGTTTCATATCGAGCAACACCTACCCTTAGCTTTGAATCAAATGCCTATTTTGGATAGCTCATCTGTATTAAAGGCATCGTTTACACCATAAGAACCAAGTCTCCATTAAAGGGCCAGCTCTCATGAGCCTCTACCCACTCACCCTCTACCTTACACTTTTGGCCTGCTGGTGTCTGCTTTACAACCGTAAATTTCACAGAGGCTGTATCTTCACCGTCCTTATAGGCTAGATAATTAACATCCAACTTTGAGGCAAAATAGAATCCATGCTCACTCAGTGGGGCAACACCCTCTATGCTGAACTCCCCATAATTTTTATCTCTTCCTGTCAAAGTAAATGCCACACCCTCATCCCGAAGGGTTAGCCTCTCTGTCACCAGATTAAAACTCTCTTCCTCAACACTTAATGGCCCCGTATAGACTGCATCCATAATACTTATTCCTTTATCTTTACTAAACGATCACTACTACTAAAATTAACCACCTTGGCCATTATGGCCCGCCTCTATTGAGCTTGCCATCACTTGATAGTGGCTGATAAATTTCAGGCTTTCGTGGATCAACAGATATAACCCAACATATGGATTAATCGCACCACCCTGCTGAAAGCGTACCTCCCCTGTATAGGATTTGATTATCTCCTCGGCCTTTTTCGCGCCATTATTACCCGTTTCACTGGCCTCTGTTTGCTTTAGAATATGCTCACTAAAGTCTAGTTTCTTGCTCACAGCAAGAAACTGTAAGCTGAGATCTTCAAGCTCTGGCCATGCTGTGGCGTACCCTTGCTGAACTAGATCCTCCAACTTTGAGTTCAACGCGTGAAGGTGGTCAAAGTAGTATTGCACTGCTGATGTAGATCGATGATCTGTGACTCGGCCTGTTGGCTTGAACAAATCCTGCATCTCATCCAATGTGAACTCTTGATTCACATTATCGGGTAGATCATGGCCACGCAGTGCTGTCACTGGGATCACGTACATCAGGTAGCGCTCTATATATAGGTTCATTAGTTTATTGAATGACGATAGCCTATCTATCTTACGCTGATGCTCTACATCTACCGTCTCAAGTGGCATCTCAAGAAGCTCATCTTCAGGCGCCTCTTCATCACTGCTCACTGACACTCGATCCCTGACAAAGAGAGCAACCAACAGCACGCTGAACACAGACTGTGAGGCTGAGAGCCATATTGCTTCATCACTCATGGGTACGATATCGACCCCACCCAACGGAGTTGCCGCACTGACGCTATAGAGCAACATGGTCAGTAGCTCTGGCTCATGACCATACATCTCAAAGGTTGCTGATGGCAAAATATAATAGAGAGCAGCATATGCTGGAATCATTAATAGATACACCATAAACCAAATCATTTATCTTTCTCTCCGAGCCTTCCAATTATTTCCTCTCTAATGGCATGTAAGTGCTTGTGAGTATCTCTAATCACTTTTAAGCCAGCATTTATAGGTCCGAGCACAGAATCAAAACTATCTTCTGACAAACCCCTAATCAAGTCATCTTTATTTAACAGAACAGGAAAAAACAAATAATCATCAACTCTTCTAAAACCAGAATCCTTCACTGCTGTGTAATTTTCACCATAAAAACATTCATCCAGTAATTTAATAAAATCATTCTTCCTACCTTGCAAAGAATAATGATGGATATAGAACTGAAAGCCTAATAATGATCCAGGTCTTTGATTTAGAAACACCGTTAACCAACGCTCATCACATTCTTCAGCAAGAGCAATATAGTAACCATCCGTAATTTCCCCATCATTCGCCTTCCATTTTTCTGGGGAAAATCTTGTTTTATTCTCGTCTCCAGTGAAAATATCAAATACCCCTTCCCAACCTTGCTCTTTAGAAAACTCCTTACATCGTTTATTTATACTATTAAAAACACCTATTTCAATCTCCTCTGCAATCTTTGGCGCAGCCTCAACAATACTCATGTTATTAATTACAAGCTTACAAAGCTTTTCATTATATATCATCACCATACCTCCTAAAATTTTTCAATATGCTCACAAAACTGGAGCGCCACCAAACCTACAAAAGATCCCCTATCAATTTCCGCATTCTTTAATGCATCAGCACAGTTTTTCCATGAAATAGATATAACATTGTCTGAGGCAGATGAACTCTTAGGGTCTTTTCCAGTAGGTGTTAAAAAGCAGACCCGATGCTTCTTATTTTCTGCTTTTCTAGATGCAATATTACGATATCTATCAACCTGATCTGGCTGCTCTGGAGCATCAATTTTTACCTCAATAAATAACAGAAATTCATCACCATTCAATTCAATATCAACCCTACTTTCCTGGTCTCCTAATGGAAGTGATTCAACATATACACAAGTGCCCACAGAGACATCTATACCCTCAAAATCAGGCCCTAATAATTTTCCGAATGACTCTAAAAAGAGTGCGCCTTGACCATGTGTTCCTTGCGGATTGAGAAGCCACGCTAATACAGCACTGTTTCGTAACTCATCTCTCTTCAACCCAGCCACATCCCAAATATTACACTCTGTTCCCTTCTTAATTTCATCACCCCAGAGCTGCCCAAATTGACCATAAAATGTGCTCATCTTTTCCTGATCGACAGGCAGCTCATCTAAACCACCATTTTTCTTGAATTCACTAATAAATCCTTCAAGCTCTACTTCTGTTATATCTTCACTCATGCCATACCCTCACTTATCCACTGACACCATTTAATAACCTCAGGGACATCACTTTTCCGCTCATAAAGCGATACTGATAAATCAGAGCCAAACTTCTCCGCTTTCCACTTGATGATGTAATGGTTGACTCTGCTTCACACACAACCTGCCCCTCACTCCTACCCACTCCCCTGCGCGTAATATCGCTCAGCTCATACTGTAAACCATAGGCCACGCCATTTGCCATTTGCCCAAAGTGCTTACTCACTTTTCTCTGTGATTGTGATGTTAGCTTTTGTATCAGCATCTCTTGCACGACTGGATCATCACACTCATATTGCTTAAACAGTGTCTTCATATCGACGGGGCCCGATGCTTGTGCTTGTGGCTTCTGGGGTTCTATCTTCACATCATTTGATTCAAAGAAGTCACTGTACAACTGAACCAATATCACCGAACCCGCCACTAATAATGCTTTAATTATTTTCATAATACACACTCGTAATTAATAGCCAAACTTATGCTTAGTACTCTCACGATTACTCAATTCAACCCAAGCAACCACATCATCCCGCGCACTTTGAAAAGCATTAACAATAGAGCCTGAGGCTCGATGGTTTACCTTTCTATTGATGGAGAACTTGACCATAGCATTTTTGATCAAGGTGTAACCATTCACAATCACCAATATTTTTGGCGACCCCATATCATCTACTTCATACCTTAAATCAGCAGAGACCAGAGTCCTTTTCTTTCCGTTTATCAAGCCAACTGGAATGCTTTGGTTAGGTATAGAGTCATCTACAATCAAATCAATACTCATATCTTCCAGCACGCCTTTCAATGCCTGCTTTAAATCTCGGTCCTTCATCTCAACACCATAGACCTCACTCAATTCAGCCCTCTTTTTGCTCAATGCCTTTTCTAGATTGCTACCCCTTCTAAAGTACTGATCCTTACTTACTGTGGCCTCACCGTAGCCTCGTCTTCCCCCTCTTCTCTGTTGACATCGCGTGACAAACATCAGCAGCTTGGTTGATTTGTCAGTTGCTTCATCCACCATGCGTTGCCTATTTTCCAGTATACCCTCGCCTCTATCTGTCTCATCACTGACATAACAGTATCCCGGGGGGGCAACCAGATCAATATAGTACTCTTTCCAAAATACATGCACCGGATCTTGAGCCGCATAACAGTCTGCAGCTACAAGCAATAACAGTGCATACACAATATTTGTTTTCTTTATCACTTCCATTCAAACATCAAACCTCACCATTCCTGAAGACAGTAGCTCCATTTTTCTCGCACAGTATTTACTGTACCGCTTTCTTCATTGCCAGCCACTTTACAGTCGCATAAAACCTCATTACCCTATTCTCTCCTACTGGGCGAGAAAAATTCTTTTTCGGAGCCTCAGCCCTACGTACTTTCCTCAACAAAGGTTTATATTTAACTGGGATATGGCTATAAGCAGCCCTATGAACAGTGCCTGCTCCTGTAATATTCATCATATCTATCACCTCATTGCTATGATTCTAGCTCTAATTTGAACCAACTAGGACTAATAATCTCAACTTGATCCCCATAGCTTCTCAGCCATGCCCTCAGCTGCATCGTGTCCTCTACGGTCATCTTGAAATGGGTACACTCTTCCTCTTCACGGTATTCGACAACCTCTTGATCAAGAGAGAGCGGGCTCTCTTCCAGTGATATTGAGGGTCCATACTCCATCAGCAGCTCTAATGTGAATTTCTTATCACTCAAGCGATACTGGAAATTACCACCCTCTTGATTGACAAAATACTCTAGACTGAACTCCTTTGGGCAGTTGTACGGCTTATCAACGACCTCAACACCTTCAATACGATGCATTGCAAAGATATTAGGGTGATTCGTGTAGGACTTAATAAACCCGACCAGATAAACCGTCTGGTCTCTCTGTATCACCCCAACTGGCGAGACTAGGTACTCTTTCTCCTCTTCAAGGTCAGGCTTCCAGTACTGGATCGATATCGCCCTCTCTTCCATCAAAGCGGTGTAGACCAGGTCCGTAATTTCACTATCAACCTCGGGGGGGTATCGTTTGATTCCGGATGGAATCGTAATGACTTTGTCGATCCAACGACTTTGCTTCTCTGCACTGCGACCACGTAAGACCTCTTTTGCCTTATTGAAATGGTGCTCCAAAGCCATCATTGCATCTGGTGGCAGCAGTGATGAAAGATGCTGCTCTGCCATAAAGAGTGCCAATGCTGTTTGTGCTGTCATTCCAGGAATGTCCACCATTTCCGCCTCAGCCCTCCAGTACCAATGGTTGCTTCGACCAATCAGCTCAGACTGTATTGGGAACATCCCAGAGAGGATCTCCAGGTCATTCTGGAGTGTGCGGACTGTAATCTCCTCTCCAGATGCTTCTAACCGATTTCTAATTTCGCTAGTGGATACTCGACCAGGATCTCTAGGGATCTGCTGCAGTATCTGTATTCGCCTTAGTGATGTGCTCTCCATGACGACTACTCCTTATCAATTTCTGTTCTTAACATGGATAGCATTATAGCGCCCCTATACGCAAAGTAATTGCGCGTTAACCTTGATCTCTATTGATCAGCTAAATCTGAGGATACTCCATTCATGCGAAGACAGATTACGCATATGAGCTTTATCTTAGCCACTCCAATCAACGCACGGAGAGAGAGCAATGCCAACACGACAGAAAAAAGGTGCAGTACAGAAACTACAAAACCATGCGCTCAACAAACTCTATCAACAGAATCAGCCAATGGGAATCAAGGCACTCTTCTATGCTAAAAACCTACTGTTGAACGGCGGATTGGTTGACGTAATCTTCAATGAAGATTCATCTAGAGACATGTTTCAAAGCACTTTATTTGAATATGAACCGGTCCTACGATCGATGGGACTGAGTGAGTACACCGAAGACATCTATGATAGAGAGGATCGAATTGAGGCGGTTATTGAGCTACTCCTAGAAGGTCATGGCCATAAACAGCTCGAACAACACCCCCCTCATCATGCCAACCTGAAAAGACTGGGAAAGCAATTTGGACTGGATACAATCGACCTATCCATCATCGCCTTCCTTGTTGAGCATAAAATTGAAAAAGGGTTAAAGTCGATTACTGAGATTCTCGGTGAGATCAATATTCAGCAATGTGCAATGCTTATTTCTGTGGCAGCTGGTCTCGATAGCAGTAGCGTAGAAAAAGCGCTTGAGCCACATAGTAAGTTGGTAAGTTCAGGACTGGTCTGCCTCGAAAATCAGATAGTAATGATTGAAGAAACATTCTCTGACAAACTCAATCTGCTGGGCGGCCTTGCTGAACATCTCTACACAAAACGGGGCCTAATGAGCTGCATGCAACATCTGGTGTACCCATCAACTGCAGCCAAACTCGAAGCACAGCAATTCCAGCATCTCGACCCACTCTATAGTGACCTATCTTGCTTATGCCAAACATCACGTCCACTCAATATTTTACTCCACGGTAAACCAGGTGTTGGTAAAAGCGAATTGGTTCGCACACTCTCCCATACCATGGGTAAAAATCTCTACGAGGTCACTAGCACCGATGAGGACGGGGATCCGGTACAAGGGCATCATCGACTACGCGCCTACCAGGTTAGCCAGCAGCTATTAAAGCATCCTGACAACAAGAACCTCATCTGTTTTGATGAGATAGAAGACCTATTCCCTATAGACAGCCATCACTTGTTTTTCGGAAGAAGTACATCCAGTCGCTCCTCTCTAGGAAAAGCGTATATCAATCGCATTTTGGAAGCACCCAATGTCACCACCTTCTGGGTTAGCAATCAGGTTGAGCAGATTGATCCCGCATACCTTCGACGATTTGATCTAGTCACTGAAATAAAAGGTCCCACTCAGGAAGCACGTACCAAGATCATTAAAAACCTAGCCTCTGACCTTCCCCTATCTGAGGCATGGATTAAGCAACTTGCAAAACATCATCAACTCCAGCCTGGCCATATTGAACAAGCTGCAAAATCGGTCACTGAGATGATGAACCTATTCAAAGGCAACGAACAGCAGCGATGCGCTGAGAGTGAGCGGCTAATGGGACTCTTCCTGAAGGGTACGCAGCAGGCTACCGGAAGTACACTCACAATCAAGACACAAAATACCCATGCTCAGCCACCTTACAGCTTGAAGCACCTCAACAGCACAACAGACATCAATCAGATGATACAGGGACTGAAGAGGAGCCATGAGGGGCGTATCGCGCTGTATGGCCCTTCTGGAACTGGTAAAACTGCACTAGGAAAATATATTTCAGAGCAAGTGGGACGCCCTCTACTACTACGCAAGGCGTCTGATTTGATCGATATGTATATTGGTGAGAGTGAGAAAAATATTGCCACCATGTTTGAGCAGGCGCAGCAAGAAAGTGCTGTATTGTTGCTTGATGAGGGAGACAGCTTCCTCAGAAGTCGAGAGGGTGCCCGTAATTCTTGGGAAGTTACACAGGTAAATGAACTGCTCACGCAGATGGAGTCGTTTGATGGAGTCTTTATCCTCTCTACCAACCTGATGGAGACATTGGATAGCGCTACATTGCGCCGATTTGATTTCAAAATTCACCTCGACCACATGAAACCAGAGCAATGCTGGTCACTATTTAATCAGGCATCCAAGCAGCTCAACCTGAAACAGGAGCAGGTTTCGAAGGTAAAGCAACAGGTTGAGCTGCTGGAACTACTTACTCCAGGTGATTTTCAAGCTGTCATGAGGCGTAACCACGTCATGCAATCTCTTGTGACAATCCGAGATCTTTCAGAAGCACTGAAAGAGGAGTGTATGGCAAAACCTGGTGCTCAACGTAATCCGGTCGGGTTTGTATAGGGATATCATCATGGCTGAATATACCTCACAAGTAGACCTATCTTCACTCCCTCATCAATCGACTATTGATCACGCTAAATCTATTTTGGATGGCTTAAGTCATATCGTTACCCCCTTCTCCGCTCAATCTCCTTCATCGCTTCAATCCCCTGTACAAAGTCGCGGCATCGTTGTAGCCCAATCCAGATGGTCTGCGGCCCCGGGTAGCCATCTCCCTTGCGGTTAAGAAAGCCGCCATATCCAGCAACCATGCGTATCATCTCATCAATTGATGGGGGAGTCTCTG
>Ga0209685_1001293_pt1 | contig 11686 bp, 6 predicted proteins | sample SaaInlV_DNA_120m_FD_184685 | JGI IMG/M metagenome (GOLD analysis project Ga0209685, IMG submission 184685) | Marine microbial communities from expanding oxygen minimum zones in the Saanich Inlet - SI075_LV_DNA_120m (SPAdes) (version 2) | ecosystem: Environmental > Aquatic > Marine > Unclassified ... | reverse complement strand
AAGGAACATGGAATCATATCTCACTTGATCCTGCACTAATCACAGTTTATGACAATGGCGTTGATTCAATGACCGTTGTAAATAACTCAGACAGTGCTGAATCGTTCAAAGTGGGCGTTGAGACTGTAGAGCAAAACCCAACCACCGTTGATCTCATCGGTTATGAGTCTACCATTACTGAAATTGATGGTGGCGGATACTAAGCATATATATGCCCTCCCTTCGGGGAGGTTTATTACTTTAAATAAAGGAAATTAAGATGACTATTAAACATGTACCTGTTGTACACAAAAGAAGTTCAGTTGCAGGTAAAGTCCCAACAGCTGAGATGTTAAGAAGCGGTGAGTTAGCGATCAATACTGCTGACGGTCTGGTTTACGCTAAGAAAGATGACGATTCTGTTATTGCTATCGGTGCATCACCTGATTTGAGTGGTTATGCTGAAACAAGTTATGTAGATACTGAGATCACTAATGCTGTTGCTGAGATAGGTGGAGGCACAGAAAGCGTTGTTGGGTCCATTTTAAAAACAACACTGGTTGATGAGACTATTAATTTAATTGCTGGAAATAGCAAAACCTTTACGCATGCTGATGACACGAATAATGACCGTACACTCTTTATTGAGAAAGAAGTGCCAGGTGGTGTTAGTGGTGTTGAGGTTAACTCTGCCCCGCTCCCTATGGTTAAGAAAGTAGTCTTTAGTAACTTACAAAAATCCAGCAGTTACGCTGCGCTTGGGGGGGTTCGGTTTATAGAGTACGGTGGAGGAATGTTTGACCCTGGCGCATTGTCAGTCAATGATGTAAATACAGCAACGTTTGATAAGGCCACAGTCAGTAGTGTGGGTACTTGGAGTAATGGCAGCGCCTACTATGTAGGCAATCCTTTTGATCTTTTAAAAGATGCTACTGCTTCAGTAACAGGATCTTATTGGCTAACTGGATCAGCGAGTGGTTCACTCACTATGACGTTTAATACACCTATTGCTCTTAAAAGCATAATTTTGGTTACATCTACTGTTGACGGTATGAGTGATCGTAAAGTAACAGGGTTAGATATTACAATGCATGACGAAGCTGATGCTATAATATCTACCATAAACGTAACTGGTGCGGTGGATAACCCTCGAACATTTAATACATTCGAGTCACTCTCAACACAAGGCGAAACAGTCCTATCTAATTCAATCTCTCTAGCAGGCACTACTCAGCTAGAACAGACAGCTTTAGTTGCTAATGGTGCTACAACTGCGTTGTCTACTGATGGTGGTATTACCTATAGTGAATTTAGTGCGGATCATGGCGTTGTTCCGGTAAGCAGTGGAACTGATCTTAAGGTTAAGGTTAATCTTACTGTTCCTTCATACCCACTTAATGGTGCAGATAATATCTCTCCAGCTATCCCTGTAGCTGATATGCCTAACAACTTTAAGATAGGCAGTAACTCAGCGTTTACAAGAGGTTGGCATCATGGAAGTCCTAGTAAAACTGAAACTTTTGGTGGTACTGAAGCAAGTTTTGTTTTCTATTTTGATGAACCCACCCTTATCAATAAATTAGGTATCTATCAGGTGAGTAACGGAACTTGGGGTATAGGTTTTATTACAATATATGGTTGTGTAGATAAAGTTATCAATACAGATGAATCTAATGCTGCAATATGGGATGAATTATCTCCTAGAAATGAATCAACTTATAATACTGCTGCGTATTCACACTCACATTTGATGAGTACATGGGAAACTAATGTCAAATATCAGTCGTACAGAGTAGTTATAGAAGACCCTAATTTGGGTAATTACGGAGATGGTTTGCAAGTGGGTGGTATTGTAATACATCCTGATTCTCGCGCCAAACCAGACTTCTCCTCAATCGCCTTCAACAAAACAGCCGATTCAACTTGGATTTTAGCTGATCGTTCTAAATACGAAATTGCGTATCCTGGTGTTGGAGTTACATCATTAAAGAATATCTCTGGTGCTGATAAGACTATCAAAGTAAAAATTGGTCTTACTTCTACTACAGAAGCTATCCCAGTGAGTTTTTCTGGTGGATTGGTTAATGCTGCAATTAAAACAGTATTGACTGACCAACAGGTAAGTCTAACTAGTGGTTCATCGCAGACATTATCACACGTTGCTGATCCTAATAAACTACGTTCAGTGTTTATTGAAAAAGAAGTTCCTGGTGGAGTTACTGGTATTGAGGTTAACTCTTCACCAATCTTATCAACCCAAGGTGAAACAGTCCTAGCCGATTCAATCTCTCTAGCTGGTACAATTCAGCTTGAGCAGACTGCTTTAGTTGCTAATGGCGCTACAACAGCATTGTCTACTGATGGTGGTCTTACTTATGGTGAGTTTAGTTCGGATCATGGGGTTGTTGCTGTATCGGGTGGTACTGACCTTAAAGTTAAGGTTAATAACATCTCGTACACAACTAGTAGTATGGAAGATAATATACTGGATGCTGCAACTGTTATATCTGAGAATGCAGGTACGGGAACAGGATACCCAGAGGGTTCTAAATTTAAAGGTATTAATAACGAAGGTATGTATAGCCATAGCAGTCTAGGTCCTTATGAACTGATAATGGATGCAGGATTAAACAATAAATTTATTGTAGGTAATTTAGTAGAGCTTGGTGATCAAGTAGACCTATATCCTAGGAATGTTAATATATCTGTATCTGATGATAATATCAACTGGGTTGTTATATTTGAAAATGGTGGTCCAGGTGCTACATATGAAATGTCAGGTAATGGTAGATACGTTAAATTAAGAAATGAATCCAACAGAAGTGGTTGGAGTGGAATGTCCTATATAAGTATAGTTACCTGGGACTTAACAGTTGAAACGTCAACAGACTTCTCCTCAATCGCCTTCAACAAAACAGCCGATTCAACTTGGCTGCTTGATAATGACGCAGAGTGGGAAGTAGGTCTAACCTCTTCAATCTATACTTCATTAAAGAACATCTCTGATGTTACTAAAAATGCAAGAGTTCGAGTAGGTGCTACATCTGTTCTTGAATATGACTACACCAAAACGATTGCCGCTGGCGGTACTGAGGTGCTCACACTACCTGTTGCGCATGGCGATAAATCTGTTGCTCATGTTAAACAATATGTTCCTGGTGACACCGTATCTGATACAAAATGGGATTTTGATCTTATTGATTCTAATCAATGGGATGGTGGGTCTGTTGAGGGCGGGAAGATTGGGTTATTTAATCTAAGTCCAATTAAATCTATTACAGAAAAAACTCCTATATCTGGGATGACTGAAGGTTTTGCGTTAAGCGTAAAGGGTTTAGTGCTTGATGGGACAGGAATCCTTAGATTCTTTATGGGTGGATACGCCACTATGGGTTTATACATATACACAGACGGTCGATTAATGGCAGGCATCAATGGACTGAATGAATCAAGCTATGGCTTTACATTCGCGATTGGGACTTCTTATGATGTTGACATCGTTGCAACAGCCGCTGGTGCTGTAACTGTAACTATTGATAATGTATTGGTAGGGACAATCAGTAGAAGTGTAAACTTTGGGTCAGCCACTGGAATGTTTGCGTATGACGCAGATACTCCACAAACATTTAATAGCTTCACTTTTGATGACTACAGTAGAAATTATGAGTCTACATCAACAGTAACTTCTCTATCTTCAATCAACACTGGTATTGCTACAGCCATTAATGGTATTACTGTTGCAGAAGATAAGCCAGTCGGTACCGACGCTAAGTACGCGTTGAGTTTTGATGGTAAGGCTACTTGGACTGCATTGATGGATTCATCTGAATTAACTGCATTCGACTTCTCCTCAGTAACACTAGGTGATTCATTAGATGTCCAAATGGTCATGTCAACTACTGATTCTTCTGTAACACCAACTGTTGATCAAATTACAGTTGATATGGCAACACAAGGTGTATGGGCGCAAGCAAGTGTTGATCCTGATAAGTTCATGGTAATCGAAAGTGAAACTAACAAAGTGAGTGTTACCAATAACACTGACTCTGAAAAGACGCTGAAGATTAACGTAGGGATTTAGTAAACCCACTCTCCTTGTACTCTTAAATGCAGGGAGAGTATTAATAATTTAATGATAAATAAACATATTATAAGTTTATCAATCAATACTAGGAGTATATGTATACATGGCTAATATAGTATATCGAGCCGCTTTTATAGGAACAGCAACAATCGGTAGTATGGTTGCCCAATCCGCAAATTTTGATGCTATTATGCAGGATGGTGTAATATCTTATGTTCATCCAGTATCAGATAATACATTATATGCTGGTGCTGATATTTCTGCTGGTGGTGCAAAAACATCACTAAGAACAAGTTTAATTTCATTAGATGTTTGTAATCTACTAGCAACTGCTTCTACTGATATTAATGGAGTGACATTATTTAATGTTGATGCTACAGTAGCATCAATAGCTACAACGATTATCAATGGTAATGTTGAAGTGAGTTGTAACACTCAACTCACTTCAAATTCAATATTAAATCTATCTGCTAGCACTAGTCCAATTATCGCTAACGCGATATCTGTATCAGCATCTAGCGTTACTGGTGATGGTGCTGCATTAGTATTATCTATCAGTGATTTGGTTGATTGTGAGGGTTATATTACTCATCCAATTACCAGTGATTATACAGGATCAGCTCAATTTAACGGTTATTCTAGTAATAAATTAGAAGGTTCTTCTGATGTAGATGTATCTAGTGCGCTAACGGTATCTGCGACTGGTATAACTGCAGATGGTGCCGCATTAGCATTATCAGATGTAACTGATGTTATTGGTTCTTGCTACAACACTCTTTTAGGGGTTGCTCCTGTTACAACAAGCTTAGATATTGATAATACAGTAAAACACAGTATCAGCGCTTATTCTGATGTAAATGTAAGTGGATTATCACTTTCTATATCAAGCATCACATCAGATGGTGCAGCTTTAGTGCTTTCTAATGTGACAGCAGTTCAAGCTAATCCAGGATCTGTAATAAATGCTGAGTCTGAAATAATAGCTAAAGCTATCGTTGATGTATCCACTAATCCAGTTAATCGTGATGTATATGCTAATGTAACATCAAACTCAAATTCTAATATCACAGTAGTGGGTATTATTGGTGACGGAGTCGGTGTATTCGTAACAGAATCAACTGACATTGAAGCAGTATCATATAATGATTCAGAAGGATCTGCTGATATAGATATACCTTCTACTATAAATAGTTCAGATGTAATCCCTTCCATTGAGATATTCTGTGAGGTTACTGTAAACGCTTCTGGTGTACACTTAACAGCGCCTAGCATCGTTGGATTTGGTGGATCATCTCTTATCACGAGTGGTGATGTTGAGTGTATAAGTCAAAATGAAATAAATGGTATTGTTGATATTAATACCACTAGCAATCTAGCAGGCACTTCATCTAGCATAATTCTAGCAACTGTAGAACCTATATCCGGCACTTCAATTATAGAATCTGTAACTGGTGTAACAAATAACGGTGCTGGAGTGTTTATATCAGATGTTACCGATATTAATATTAATGTTAATGTTATTAATAACTCAATCGCTGATGATGGTAGAATCATTTCATGCTTAGTTGAAAGTGATATTACAATCGTTCAAAATTGTAGTGGTGATATCAATGCTTCTGGTGTTATATTATCTGCATCTGGTGTATTAGGTGATGGCGCTGCTATAATTTTATCCAATACAACAAACACTGAAGCAGAATCATATTCCGCTATAACGTGTTATGTTGCAGTTGATGCTACTAGTATATATGTAGATCAAGAATTAATATCACAATTGAGTTTAGATGGTGTCGCTGAGATAACAGGATTAGATACAATTATATCTGTACCAGCTATAATTGGTTTTGCTGCTGGTGTATTTGTAAATGATGTTACAACCCTCGAAGTGAGTCCTACTGTTACAAACAATGCATCATCAACAGTGAATGCATCAGGTATAATGGATTCAGTATCAAGTATTACAGGTCCTGGTGCTGGTGTATTTGTGAGTGATGTTACAAATCTCAGTGTAATAAGTGCAATTGAATCTGATATCGGAACTATTGATATAATGATATCAGAGGAAGGTGATTTCATCACTGGGGAGGATGGAGATCAGTTAGTTCCGATTGATCCTGATACAGATATGAATATATCCTCATTCGCGTGGAATGATGCGGATGGTGATGTTGATGATATTATAGTTTCAGCAGCATCTGTATCTTCAGCAGCGATTTCTGGTGATGGTAGTGCGATAGTAATTACTGTTGGTGATGTTATTAACAGCACTGCTACTAATGAGATTGATGCATCAAGCGCTATAATATGTGACTCAGCAGAAGTGTTTACAGAGGCGATGATCATTATCAATGGTGGCTCTGTAGAAGTAACTTCAAATGGTGGTGCATTATCAGTAGCAGCAATTATCGGTAATGGTGCTGGAGTGTTCCTATCTGATACTGCTGAAGTTAGTGCGATGACAGGAATAACTAATTACGCTAATATTGCTATTGAAACAGAAGCGTTATCTGACGCTTCTGCTAACACAATCATCCAGGGATTCGGTGTTGTGACGGTAACTGGCGCTAATAATACAGTCGCTAATACAATATCTGAAGCAGCAGCAGTTACATTATCTGATGTAACGAATATAACTGCAATTGCTAATACTAACGCTCCAGTTATAAGTGATATCAAAGGATCATCAGTTGTAGCAGATTCTGAAGCGATTATTGTAGTTAATGGCGCAGGAGAAATTGATGGTTCTGGTTTAATTATAACAACATCAGCAATTTCCAATAATGGTGCTGCAATGGTTATGACAGATCTCGCTTCTATTGAGGGAGGAGCATTCGTCACATTCTATATGGGAGCAAATACTCCGATTGATGCTAATGTAGTAATCGAGACTTGGCCAACAGTCGAGGCTAATTGGAATGCTCTTGTTGATGTTGTTGGAGTTGATGGTACTGTTGAAACTGTTGGTGTTGGTGTGATAATCTCTGATGTAGTTAATGTTGATGCTGAAGCTAGTGTAGAATATTCCTAGGAGAATACTGATATCTTTGTAACAGAGGATGATGCTATTGTGTTAACCGAGTCTACAACTTAATAGTGTAACATTGTAAGGATTTAACCTATATATTATGAAGTCTGTTGATGATAAATTAAATGATGTGTTTGGATTAGAGGGTACTGATATGGTACCCTCTAGTCGTCACACTAGAGGTGTGCCTGCTAAGATAGAGGTTAACTCTAATCCAGATGATCGTAAACCAGATTCAGATGATGATTATACATTAGTTAGAGAGACTTTACATAACACCATCAATAGAGCTAACGACAGCTTAGAGGGTGCTATCGAGGTTGCTAAAGAGACTGGTAAGGCTAGGGAATATGAAGTCGTTGGTCAATTAATCAAAACTATCTCTGATGTCGCTGGAGATCTTATATCACTTCAAGAGAAGATGAATAAGATACAAGACGAGAAACCCAACACTGTTAATAATAATCTCAATGTCACTTTAACTACAACAGAATTGAATAAGATGTTAAAGAATGATAACTGAGAATCTTATCTCAGACACTATATTATGAGGATATTATGATAAGTAGTTATAACGGTAACGTTAATCTAAAAAAGATAGGTGAGAAAATAGAGTGGACTAAGGATATGGTGGATGAATATAGAAAATGTTCATCTGATCCTATACACTTCATTAAAGAACACTGCAAAATCATACACGTGGATTTAGGTCTAATCCCATTCAACTTATACGATTATCAAATTAATATGATTGGAGATATGTATGATAACCGTAATAATATTATACTCTCTACGCGCCAAAGTGGGAAATGTCATGGGATAAATACTACTGTAACAGTCAGAAATAAAAAGACTGGTGAAATAGAAACTATTACAGTAGGAGAATTATACGATGAAGCAGAAAGAGAGTTACGTACGGAGAGTGAAACCTAAAGAACATACTTGTGAGTTGTGTGGTATGCACATGAAGATACAAACGTACAGTCTACACTTCAAAAATAAACATGATATCTCATCTGAAGAGTATTTTAATACTCATCCACAACATCTTACTGAAACGTTTATTCCGAAAAATTACATAACAGTGATGGGTGTTGTAGTGTTAAAGGGTACCATTAAGAGTGTGCATACAAAGGTACCTTTCAGGAACATTACTCATTTAAAGCGATGGTTATTAGTACGTGCAATGAGTTTTCAGAGCGTTGTTGCATCATCATTTTTAGAAGATTCGTTTTACGATGGATACACTAATAGGGAGTGGTTGGATAAGTTAGGGGTTGTTTTGTCTTCTAAATTAAACCGACACTCTTATGATTATGCTGTTTTACGGTGGGACAAAGAAACCGCAGATGAGAAGTGGTTAATTAAAAGTGAATCGATGAAAGGTGATGCGAATCCAGCATATCAACACGGTGGTAGGTTATCTCCATTTTCTGATAAATTTTTCAAGTATATGAATAATGAGGTTAATTATACTGTAGAGGATGTGAGACGTAAGAAAATGAAAAGTGTTGTTGATAATCCTCAGAATCAACGTACACGTATTGAGTATTATTTAGATCAAGGAATGTCACAAGAGGAAGCAGTGAATGCATTAAGTAACCATCAAAGAACGTTTTCATTTGATAAGTGTATAGAGAAATACGGGTACATTGAAGGATACAATATATGGAAAGAACGTCAAGATAAATGGCAAAATACTTTAAACAGTAAATCTCAGCAAGAAATAGATCAGATTAATATGGTGAAGGGGACAGAGCGTGTTAATCAATTATTTCAATATAATCCAGAAATTAAAAATATCCCAGCAACAAAGAGAGGCACAGATTAAGGTATGTCATTTTCTAGTGTATAAAGAAGAGCAGCGCATCTTAAAGGAATATTCATTGAATAGAATAATAAATCAACATGGATTTAAAACAATAGAGGCATTTAATGTTATCGAATAATGTAAATCGAAAGTTTATATCTAGTTTAGATATTTCAGATTATGAAATATTAACAGAGGATGGGTATAAAGACGTTTCTCAAATCCATAAAACGATTGAGTATGAGAAATGGGTAATTGAACTTGAGAATGGATTCAAGCTTGATTGTGCTGATACACATATATTGATAGATGAGAATTATAATGAAGTGTTTGCAAGAGATTCTCTTGGAGTTATGTTAAGAACTCAATCCGGTTTATCTAAAGTAGTTTCTGTAATCAATACTAATGATATGGAGCATATGTACGATATAACAGTTGAATCAGAGGATCATACTTATTACACAAATTCAATTTTAAGTCACAATACATCAAGTGTAGTTGGATTTCTTTTACATTACATCTTGTTTAATGAAGATAAAACTGTGGGTGTATTAGCACATAAGATAGCTGGAGCAAGAGAGGTTTTAGATAGATTGCAATTAGCATATGAGCACATACCTAAATATCTCCAACAAGGTATCAAGGAATGGAATAAAGGTAATATATCACTTGAAAATAATAGTAAGATTTTAACAAGTGCTAGTAACGGAGCAGGAGTCAGAGGAAAATCATTATCAGTTCTATTCGTAGATGAGACAGCCTTTGTCCCGAACAATCAATGGGAAGATTTCTGGACAGGTACATATCCAGTAATCTCAAGTGGTACAGAGACTAAAGTTATTTTAGTCTCTACTCCAAATGGACTCAATCACTTCTATAAACTTTGGGTTGATGCTAAGGAAAATACATCATCATTCAATCCAATTGAAGTTAATTGGTGGGATGTTCCAGGACGAGATGAAAAATGGAAAGAGGATATGATCGGGGATATAGGTCAGCATCGATTTAATCAGGAGTTTGGTAATTCATTCTTAGGTTCCTCTAACACTTTAATAAGTTTAGATACTTTGCAACGATTAGTGTATAAACAACCTATCCAAGAAAAGGATGGACTGAGAATATTTAAACAACCTGAAGATGGTCAATTATACTTCATAACAGTTGATGTTGGGTATGGAAGAGGACAAGACGCATCGACATTCTCTATATTCAACATTACACAATTCCCATATGAGCAAGTTGCTACATATAGATCAAATGACATTTCTCCTATGTTATTTCCTAACATTATTTACAATACTGCTATTAACTATAATAATGCATTCGTTTTAGTTGAAAATAATGATATAGGAAAAACCGTCTTAGGAGTGTTAAACTATGAACTTGAATATGAATATTTAATCACTTTGAATGAGAACAGTAAACGGAATCCTGATATTGGTTGTAGAATGACTAAACAAGTTAAAAGCGTAGGATGCTCTAATCTCAAGGATATCGTGGAGGCTGATAAGCTGATATTAGTTGATGATAACACTATACAAGAACTTAGTACGTTTATAGGAAAAGGTAACTCATACGCAGCAGATCAAGGTAAACACGATGACTCGGTGATGAATCTGGTATTGTTTGCTTACACTCTCAAAACAAACACGTTTGAGGATTTAACAGATCAAAATTTCCGACAGAATATGTACAAAAACAGAATTAAAGAGATGGAAGATGATATGATGGGATTCTTCTCATCTGATACAGAATATGAGGAAGATGATGTTGCTTGGTTGCAGTGAGCTTCATTATATGTTTATACCACATAAAATGTTAAATAATATAGGATGAGATATAGTAGTTTATAATCTGAAATTAGCTTCTCATCATCCCGAAATAACAATTACCTATTTTGATAATGATAAATAATCCGTACAGTAAATTTTAATGAATAACATGGAGTATATTATAATGGGTTTCCAATTGTCACCAGGCGTAGCTATAAAAGAGACAGATCTATCAACAACTATACCAGGAAGTGCTACATCCTTAGGAGCAATGGTAGGAGTTTTCGGAAAAGGTCCTGCATATGATCGCACGATCATCACAACAGAAAATGAACTAGTTAAAGTTTTTGGGAAACCAACAGATTATAATGCAGCATCTTTCTTCACAGCAGCTAATTTCCTTCAATACGGTAACAACCTAACAGTAGTTAGAGTTCTAGCTACTGATGCAAGAAATGCATCATCTGGAGCAGTTCACCCTCAACCAATTAGTAATGTTGATGATTACGAGATTCTTAAATCATCATTACCTGAAGGTTTTCATGCTAAATCAGTTGGTGTTGATGGAAATAATATATCTGTATCATACGCTACTGCTGCTGAATTTATTGGTTGGGCACACGAGGATTTATTTGATAGTGCTCCAAATGCAGCAACTACCGAAGAAGTTAATCTTGTAGTTTTATACGATAGTGTCCCAGTTGAAACGTACACTGTAAGTTTATTACAAGATGGAAAAGACTCTGAAGGTAATAACATCTTTATTGATGACGTTTTAATGAATCGCTCTGGTTACATTTATTCAGTGGTAGGTGAAGGGACTATTATCACTTATTCAGATCCAGACGCGGATACAACTGATGCAGTAGCAGATTTCACTTTAGCAGGTGGAACAGATGGACTCGGTCGTCCAACTACAGCATCCTGGATGTTGGGATGGGATGAGTTCACTGATCCTGAACAAGTAGATGTTAACCTTCTTCTTGCTGGTGCCGCTGCATCTGAGGATATCGGAT
>Ga0209685_1001258_pt1 | contig 11987 bp, 9 predicted proteins | sample SaaInlV_DNA_120m_FD_184685 | JGI IMG/M metagenome (GOLD analysis project Ga0209685, IMG submission 184685) | Marine microbial communities from expanding oxygen minimum zones in the Saanich Inlet - SI075_LV_DNA_120m (SPAdes) (version 2) | ecosystem: Environmental > Aquatic > Marine > Unclassified ... | reverse complement strand
TGCAGGGGCTGGAACAGGTGCGCAGTACGCTGGGTGAGGGACACTCTGCTGCACGACTGGCAGAGCTGGTGGAGGGGATGATATGAGTGTGATTGCAGGCGTAGATGAGGTGGGTCGTGGACCACTGATCGGTGCCGTGGTTGCCGCTGCGGTGGTGCTGCCAGAAAACCACGGCATTATCGGTTTGGCCGATTCCAAGAAGCTCTCGGCCAAACGGCGTGAGCGGCTGGCAGAAGAGATTCGTGATGTTGCGGTAGATTGGGCGATTACCGAGGCAAGCCATCTAGAGATTGATGAGATCAATATCCTCCACGCTTCGATGTTGGCGATGAAACGGGCGGTCGAGCAGCTCAGCTGTCCTATCGACAAGGTGTTGGTGGATGGCAATCGCCTACCGGATCTCTCCCTTCCCGCTGAGGCGATTATCAAGGGAGACAGTAAAATAGAGGCGATCAGCGCCGCCTCCATTATCGCCAAAGTGGCGCGAGACCGGATGATGCTGGAGCTACATCAACAGCACCCAGAGTATGGCTTTGATCGACATAAGGGGTATCCCACAAAGCTGCACTTTGAAATGCTGAAAAAATATGGCGTGCTGGAGCAACATCGACGAAGTTTTAGACCCGTACAGCGACAAATAGCACTTACCACAGAGTAGAATACGCGCTTAAGTCCCCCTTCCCTTACCTGGGGGACGACTCCAAGGATGGAGGAGGTAGAGCGAAGCAGGAAGCCAGAGCCGAGGGATAGGGTGGGGGTTGGAACTGAGAACAAGTAGAAAAAACCATGTCGGTAAAACTAAAAAAACGTCAACTACGCCGCTACTTTATCTTGCCGGGCTCTCTATTGATTCTGAATGCTGTCGAAGATCTGCTGATCGTCAAGCTTCAGCAGCTGATCCTCGACCCCTTTCTATTAACCGCCGTAATCATGCTGATGTTTCTTATCGGCTTCTCGGTCGTCGGTTTTCTGGTGGCCCCAGCGGTTGAGATGGTGATTGAGAAGAGCTATGCACACGGCAAGGTGTGGACGGGGCACCTAGGGGCCTGGGCAATTCTGGCGGGGCTCTGTGGCGGCCTCTACTGGGTCTACTACAAGATCTATATTGATGGGGCCGCTTCACTGGTACAGATGATCGAGGCGCAGCTCTAACCCATGTCCTTCGTACACCTGCGTTTGCATACCGAATACTCTCTGGAAAATGGGCTGGTTCGCATTGAGAAAAAGAAGAGCCCCAGCCCTCTGATGGAGGCGCTGCAGGCCGGAGAGATGCCTGCTGTTGCGGTTACCGATCTGGGGAATCTGTTTGCGGTGGTCAAATTCTACCGTGCCGCAACGGGCGCAGGGATCAAACCGATTTTTGGTACTGAGGTTCGTATCCACCCCAAAGAGGAGAGTGGACTGGAGTCTCGCCTGATTCTGTTGGCCCAGAACGACAGTGGCTTTAAAAATATCAAGACGCTGGTCTCCCGCTCCTTTATCGAGGGGCAGCGGCGCGGTGTGCCGCAACTGGATCGGGCGTGGTTTGAGGGGCTGACGGAGGGGGTGATCTGCCTCTCCGGTGGGCGCAGTGGTGATGTCGGTCTGGCTCTACTGGCGGATGAGCAGGAGCAGGCTGAGCGCTATCTACAACAGTGGTCTGCACTATTTCCTGGGCGCTACTACATCGAGCTGCAACGTACCGAGCGTAGTGGTGATGAGAACTGGAACCATGCCGCGGTAGCGCTGGCAGAACAGCATCAGCTCCCTGTCGTGGCGACAAATGATGTCCACTTCCTTAAACCCGATGAGTTCGATGCCCATGAGGCGCGGGTCTGTATCCACGACGGGCGTGTGCTGGATGACCCGCGTCGACCTAAAAACTTTACCAACCAACAGTATCTGAAGTCGGCTGAGGAGATGAAAGCGCTGTTTGCAGATCTTCCAGAGGCGATTGAGAACAGTGTAGAGATTGCCCGCCGTTGCAATGTAGAGCTATCTCTGGGTAAGAACTACCTTCCAGACTTTCCCATTCCTGAAGGGATGACCATCGATCAGTTCCTGCAGAAGGAGTCAGAGGATGGGTTGGAGGGTCGTCTGGTGCAGCTCTTCGAGACCCCAGAGAAGATCGCGGAGAAACGTCCCCCTTACGATGAACGCCTGAAGATCGAGCTGGAAGTGATCAACGGCATGGGCTTCCCTGGCTACTTCCTGATTGTTGCGGACTTTATCCGCTGGTCGAAAGAGAATGGTATACCGGTGGGGCCGGGGCGTGGCTCTGGTGCAGGCTCACTGGTCGCCTACGCCCTGCTGATTACGGACCTAGACCCACTGGAGTATGAGCTGCTGTTCGAGCGCTTCCTCAACCCTGAGCGTGTCTCCATGCCCGACTTTGATGTCGACTTCTGTATGGATCGACGCGATGAGGTGATTCGCTATGTAGCAGAGACCTACGGCATTGATCGTGTTTCGCAGATCATCACCTATGGCCGCATGAATGCCAAGGCGGTGGTGCGTGATGTGGGGCGTGTACAGGGCCACCCTTACGGTATGGTGGATCGTATCGCCAAGTTGATCCCGTTTGATTTGGGGATGACCCTCGACAAGGCGCTGGATGAGTCGGATGATCTCAGAGAGCGTTACGAGGAAGAGGAGGATGTACATGAGCTGATCGACCTCGCCCGCTCCCTTGAAGGGGTTGCGCGTAATGCCGGTAAACATGCTGGTGGTGTGGTGATCTCCCCCTCAGACATTAACGACTTCAGCCCGATCTACTGTGAAGAGAATGGCTCTGGACTGGTTACCCAGTTCGATAAAGATGATGTTGAGGCGGTGGGGCTGGTCAAGTTCGACTTCCTCGGTCTTCGCACCCTCACCATCATCGACTGGGCTATTGAGATGATCGATCTGCAGCGCGAGCTGAAAGGGGAGCAGCCACTCGATATCACCAAGATCCCACTGCAGGATAAGCCAGCCTTTGATCTGTTGCAGGCGAGCCAGACTACAGCGGTGTTCCAGCTAGAGTCCTCCGGGATGAAGGAGCTGATCGCCAAGCTAAAGCCGGACTGTTTTGAGGATATCATTGCACTGGTGGCGCTCTACCGACCCGGACCGCTGGAGTCGGGGATGGTGGATAACTTTATCGACCGCAAGCATGGCCGTGAGGAGCTGTCGTTCCCTGATGTGAAGTATCAGCATCTATCACTAAAACCCATTCTGGAGCCCACCTACGGTGTCATCCTCTATCAAGAGCAGGTGATGCAGATTGCACAGGTGTTGGCGGGGTACTCGCTGGGTGGTGCAGATATGCTGCGTCGTGCGATGGGTAAGAAAAAACCGGAGGAGATGGCCAAGCAGCGCTCCATCTTTGAGGAGGGGGCAAAAAACAACGATGTCGATCCGACGTTGGCGATGAAGATCTTTGACCTGGTAGAGAAGTTTGCCGGTTACGGGTTTAATAAATCGCACTCGGCAGCCTATGCGCTGGTCTCCTATCAGACCGCTTGGCTCAAGGCACACTACCCCGCACCATTTATGGCGGCCGTGCTCTCTGCCGATATGGACAACACCGACAAGGTGGTGACGCTGATTGAAGAGTGTCGTTCGATGGAGCTGGTGGTCTACCCTCCGGGGATCAACCGCAGCCGCTACAAATTCACCGTAAAAAAGCAGAACAACTCTGAGCAGTATGATGTGGTCTACGGTATTGGTGCGATCAAGGGGGTGGGTGAGGTCGCTATTGAAGGGATCATCGCTGAGCGTGAAGAGAACGGTAACTACCGTGACCTCTTCGACTTCTGCCGCCGGATTGATCTACGCAAGGCCAACAAGCGGGTGATGGAGTCTCTGATCCGTGCTGGGGCGCTGGATGAGATCGCCCCTGTTGCAGAGGGGCAGTCCGCATGGGAGTCTCGATCCATATTGATGAGCAGTCTACCCGATGCAATGCAGGCGGCAGAGCAGCATGTGCGCGATCAGGAGCGGGGGCAGACCGATCTGTTCGGTGGGGCAGAGGAGAGCGAGACCGCTGTAGTGGTCAGTTACAAGCAGGCCAAGCCATGGAGTGAAGATGAGCGCTTGATCGGTGAACGCGACACTCTGGGTCTCTATCTCACCGGACACCCCATTGATCAACATGAAGCCGAGTTGAGCCACATCATCACCCAGCGCATGAACCGCCTCAGCTCCGATAAAGATAAGATGGTGACGTTGGCGGGGCTGCTGATCGCTATACGGGTGGTGAAGACCCGCACTGGAAAGCCGCTCGCCATCCTGATGCTGGATGACCGTACCGGACGTATGGAGATGACCCTATTTGCTGAGTCCTATGAGAAGTATCGTCACCTACTGGAGAAGGATACCATTCTGGTGGTGCGTGGTACCGTCACTGATGATGACTACAGTGGTGGCTTGCGTATGAACACCGAAGAGATGTGGAGTCTTGACGGGGCCAGAGCCACCTATATGAAACGGCTGATTCTCAACCTACAGCAGTCACAGCTACGGGGGAATGCTGTGGGTGCATTGGCTACCGTGATCAAACCCTTTTGTGAAGGGCATATCCCTATACGTATCCACTACCAACAGCCACAGGTCAGGGCCAAGCTGGATCTGGGGGCAGAGTGGAATATACAACCCAGTAGCGCCCTGTTTCATCGCCTACGAGACCACCTAGGCGATGATGCAATGGAGACCGATTACGGATAGAGTGGCTGTAGCGGCGATGTGTCTGTTTTGCTGCGCTTCTCTTTGGGAAGTTGTCTCAGATGTTGATGCAGTGGTGCACCGTCCCAACTGGATTCCCCCTGTTGATAGAGCGCTTGATCAAGCTCAGAAAGTAGTGCGCTAAGAATTGGATGATCCAGACGTTGAGCCAAAGCCCCCAACCCCGTGGGGGGTTCATCAGGCCAGCGACAGGCAGCCCACTCTAGTAGCGCCGCCCGCGCCTGTTGTGGGTGGTTGTTGTTACAGGCAGCAAACAGCTGTTTCTGTGCCGCCTTGCAGGAGCTGGGTTCACTGTTCAAGTCAGGCTTCTCAGAGGGGGATTGCGGTCTGCGCCTTCTCCAACTCAGTAGCAGCGTCAATAGCCAGAGCAGGGCAAACAGCAGAGTGGTCCAGTGCCAGAGGGTGATACGCTCAGTGGGCGGAGGCTGAGTGGTTGGTGGTATAGATTGTGGGGTTAGCTGAGATTGAGGGGAGACCACTGCTGCAGGGGCTATCGGTTCGGACTGCTCAATACTGTTTTCAGGACTATTTACAGCAGTATTCACAGCGGCTACAACAGTAATGGTTTTGCTGGGAAGTGTTGCCACCTCCATACGGTTTTCACGGCTGTTCCACCACTGGAGTGTTTCCGCAGGAAGCGTGAAGGTACCGGCTTGGGTGGGAATGTAGGCGATCTTTCTCACTTTCTTACTGATCATCCCCTCGCTGGTGGCGCTGCTCTCCTGTGTGGCAGGTTCTGGATAGAGCTTAAATCCTGCATCAGCAACAGGGGTAAGGTCGGGTAGCATAGTGCCTACTACCCCCTCAGCCTCAATGATCAAGGTGCGGCTCAGTGGCATCCCCACCTCAACCTCCTCCTCTTCCGGTAGCCACTGCTCGCTTAGCTGTAGTGCTTGGGCAGGTAGCCACTCTCCACGCTGCTGGCTGGGGGGGCGGGGGCGAACGTTGAGTGTCTGCGCCTCTCCACGAATGCGTACCGCTTGCGTGCTGTTAAAGCGCCCACTGTTGAAGAGATCATTGAGGGGATGGCGTGGTCCTCTGCTGGAGTTGTTGGATTGGATAATACGGGCATCCAGTACTGGGGCGGGGATGGTGTATCTGCCGCTCTGCTGAGGGAACAGGGCATAGTTGCGCTCCACTACGCGGTAGCCCACTCCGTTACGTTTGGTGGTGAACTCCCGGTCCTCCCCCAAGCGTTGGATCAGGGTGTTCTCCAGTTGAGGATCACTTAAGCTCCCTTCGGCGAGTTTGGCGCGATAGAAGAGCTGTACCCGATAGTGCACCATCTGTTGGATATAAGGGGTCTTTAGGTCAACACTGCTCTCAATAAAAAGGGGTGATCCTTGCTCTGCAGAGGTTGTCTCTACGGGATGAACTTTCAGGGTGAGTGGGGCCGAGTGCTCTCCATTAAACTCCAGTGCAGGGAGGGTGATGGTGCCGATCAGTTTGGGGGAGAGGGTGAGGTTCCAGCTGGTGCGAGCGCTCATCTTACCGTTGATGATGTTGACCTGACTGCTGCGGCTGTTACCGAGTATCTCAAACTGCTGTAGCAGTGGGGTGGTGTCCGGCTCTCCACTGGCTTGACCATCGCTCTGCAGTATCAGTTGAACGCTCTCCCCCTCTTGGATGGTGTCACGTTTAAGTTGAGCGCTGAACTCAGCCCAGCTCTGTGTGGTGAACAGTGTGAGGATCAGCAGTAGGGGTATGAAGCTTTGGGTCATGGTTATCGACTGTTGTTTCGTTGTTGGCGGTAGAGGTGTTCCAGCATAAATTTTCTGCGCAGTAGACCAGAGGGGTCTTCTGGAATCTGCTTAAGCCACTGTTCGGTCTCCATCTCAGCTTCGCTACGGGGCTGCTCTGCAGAGGGGGAAGGCTCTTGTTGTTGGGGAGGTTGCTCAGTTTTGGAGTCTGGCTGTGGAGCCTCTTCCGTGGATTGAGGTTTCTCCTCCTCCTTGTTGTCTGATTCAGAGTTTTGTTGTGGAGTCTGTTGTGGCTCCTCTTTTTTGTCTGCTTGCTCTTCTGATGCAGAGGGTTCATCAGGTGATTGATCAGAGGGCTGTGGCTGAGAAGCATCAGAATCAGAGTCTGAATCCTGCTGCTCCTGTTGATCCTTCTCTTGCTCTTGTTCTTGCTCCTTCTGCTGTTGCTGCTCCAGCAGTTTTTTTACCAGATCCAGATTACGTAATGCATCTTGATGGTTGGGCTGTTGCTCCAGCATCTGCTGGTAGGCCTCTGCCGCCTCCTGTAGCTTACCGCCTTTGGCGAGTGCATTGCCACGGTTGTAGGGTGCCTCTGGGTCGGTGGATTGTGAAAAGGCCTCCGCCGCCGCCTCATAACTCTCCTGTTGATAGAGCGTAGTGCCGCGCCACCCTTGATCTTTAAAGCGTGTGGCTGCCGTTGCGTGGTCCCCCTGAGAGAGGGCACGTGCCCCCTGCTGATCGGCGCGTAGCCACAGATCTTCCCACTCGACCGCCTCACTCTGCGGTGCTAGAGGCAGTATAGTGATCAGTAATGCCAGACTCCAGCCCCGCCTGAACCCCAGTGCCGCCAATAGTAAAATCGGTACCAAGAGCCATACACCCGCCTCTACCCAGTGTTCCACTTGGCTATTCTCATGTTTCTTAGCTTGCAGTGAACGCTCCACTTTGGGGAGGAGGTGCTGAATATCAGCTTCGTCAGCAGTCAGTGTGGCGTAACGTCCACCGCCAGTCTTGGCCAGACTCTGTAGTGGGGTATCCTCATCAGGTTTTAGCGCCAGTAGAGAGAGACGGTGTCCCATCTGCTGTAACTGGTGTGCCGTGGTGAGTGTGTCGGCAATATCTGCGACACCATCGCTCAGTAGCAGCAGCTCCCCCTGTTTGGCCTCCCCCTGTTTGAGCAGATCGATGGCCATCTGAATTGCGGGAGCGGCATAGTCCCCTTGGGTGGGGAGGATCTCACTGTCGATTGCGGAGAGCAGGTTGCTGATGGTGGCGACATCATCAGTCAGTGGTGTGACCAGATAGGGCTCTTCAGAGAAGATGATTAATGCGGTGCGCCCCTCCTTGCGTTGTTTGAGGATATCCATCAATTTAAAGCGGGCGCGCTCTAGCCGTGAGGGGGGCAGGTCTTGTTGTTCCATGGAGGGGGAGAGGTCGAGGAGCAGTATCAGTGCGGCTTCACTCTCCCAGCTCGGGGTCGGTTGCCGCTCCCAGGTGGGGCCAGAGAGGGCGATAATGGCGAGCAGCCAGCCGCAGAACAGCAGTAGGTAGGGGAGCCGTTGGTGACCACCACCCGTAGCTGTTGTCTGTAGCGCTTTGAGCAGCTCCGTATCGACTACAGCAGACCAGAGTGTGCTATTGAGGTTATGTTGTAGTAGTTTCCACAATAGCAGAGCTGCGGGGAGCAACAGGAGTAGCCAGTAGGGGCGTAATAGCTGGAACTCTGTGAATGGCGTAGCCAGAAAATCAGTCAGCAAATCAGTCAGCAAATCAGTCATGCGCCCTCCAGCGATGTGGCGGGAGGATGGCGAGTAGCAGACTCAGAATCAGTGCAGCGCCCAGTGGCCAAGGGTAGAGCTCTTCGCTGGGGCGTACCATCTGCTCACCATCCTCTACCGGTTCCAGCTGGTCGATCTGTTGATAGATCTCCTCCAGTGAGTCACGGTCTTGTGCGCGGAAGTAGCGCCCACCACTCTGCGTGGCAATCTGCTTCAGCATCTGCTCATCCAGCCCGCGAGCGGGGTTGACCATCTGTATTCCCAGCAACCCTCGCACCGCCTGTGGTTTGCCGCCAATGCCGATGGTGTGAATGCGCAGTCCTCTCTGTGCGGCCAGCTCGGCGGCCTTAGCGGGGTCGACTGCACCCGCACTATTGGCTCCATCTGTCAGTAGAATCAGCAGATGTTCGCCCTCCTGTCCCTGAATATTTTTCAGAGCCATACCAATGGCATCACCGATGGCGGTTTCGCGTCCCGCTATACCGATCACCGCCTCCTGTAGCAGCGTGTTGACGGTGGTTCGGTCCAGTGTAAACGGGGTCTGTAGATAGGCTTGTGTGCCAAACAGGATCAGCGCAATCCGATCCCCATTGCGGCGCTGGATAAAGTCGCCTGCAACAGACTTGACGACATCCAGGCGGGTGCGGTTCCTGACTCCTAAATCGGCCTGCTCCATACTGCCGGAGACATCCACCGCCAGCATCAGGTTACGTCCACTCTCCGGTAGCGCCACCGCCTCCCCCAGCCACTGAGGGCGTGTGGCGGCCAGTAGAAGCAGTAGCCAGCAGAGTGTCATTCCCAATACTCTAACTTTATCTGTCGCTGCTGAACGCTTGTGCGCCTGTTGTAGTGCGGTTGCAAAGGGGAGGAATAGCGCACCATCGTGCTGTTCTGCTGCAGCGGGTAGTAGTCGATAGACCAGCCACGGTAACGGTAGAAGCAGGACCAACCAGGGCCACTCAAAGTGGATCATCTGCGCCTCCTTTGCGGTGGGTTGCGGCGAATCCAGTGACGGCTTAGGGCAAACAGCGCAGCGGCATCCTCTTTACGGCTTTCCGCTTGTGGCTCAGTTACGCTGTAGGGGAGGGTGAGTAGTAGCCTGCCGGGAGCCATGAGAAAACCCGGTTTGCGGCTCTGGCTATCTAACAGCTGTAACCAAGCCTCTCCGCTGAGGGCCGCCTCATCGTGTTGTGGTCTGCTGCTGAGGATATAGCGCTTCAGTAGCTGGTTCAGTGCAGAGAGCTGTTGTTGAAGCGGGTGGCCATTTTTTTGAATATGACGCAGTGCCTTGAGTGCGGCACGTTGAGGACGACGAATCTGACGATAGCGCCACCCGCTCCAGATCAGCACCAGCAGCAGTAGTAATAACACCCACCAGCCTGGTGCAGGTGGCCACCAAGTGATCTCTGCGGGTAGATGAATCGGTTGTAGCTGGCTTAATGGATCACTCATCGGGGGCGGTGCCTCCGCTGCAGCCCCAACTGTAGTGTATGGGGTAGCGAGTCGTCGGTAGAGACCTCCATCCAGTGTCCCCGATGGCGTCTGCAGAGGGATTGAGTCGCCTCTCGATGGCTTTCAAAACGGTGTGCCCACTGCGCCTTTATCGAGGACTCTTGGGTATTCACGCTCCAGCTACTCTCTCGATTGGTGATGGGGTAGTTACCAGCAGGGGGAGGAGTCCCCTCCAGTGGGTCATAGAGGAAACCAAAAATTAGATCATTATGCAGCGAGAGTGCCTGTAGTGCAGGTTCAGCCGCAGTGCTGATCTGCTGGAAGTCACTCAGTAGTAGCACCAGACTGCCGGGGTGGGCAAGGTGTGCAAGTCGCTCGATGGCTGCATCAGATGCTCCAGCTGTGGGGGCTGCGGCCTGTTCAGGCTGTAGTTCGACCACCGCAGACAGTAGTCGCAGCAGTGTATTTTCGCGCGCGGTGGGGGGAATAACTAACTGCCCTTTGGCCGAGGTGACGATGCCGCCAACCCGATCCCCCGAGTGGACCGCAGCCCACCCAAGCAGTGCCGTTAAGCGACCAGCAAGCACGGACTTAAACTGGGTGGTAGAGCCGAAGTACATGCCGGGGTGGAGGTCGATCAGTAGCAAAATAGGGCGCTCACGCTCTTCACGGAAGAGTTTGGTATGGGGTTTGCCACGACGCGCAGTAACACGCCAGTCAATTGAGCGAACATCATCCCCCTCCTGATAGGGGCGCACCTCATCAAACTCCAACCCACGCCCACGGTAGGCGGAGCGGAACCCTCCTAGCTGTGTAGAGAGGGCGAGCCGCTGTGCGCCCAGCTCAATCTGGTGCGCAGCGCTGCGAAGCTGAATCAGCGTTTTCAGCTGTAGAGTGGTTGCATCACTCATAATTAGGGAGAGGGAACACGCCTCAAGATCTCCTCCATACAGCCTTGCGGGGTGATGCCATCTGCAGCGGCCTCGTAGCTGAGCAGGATACGGTGGCGCAGTGCATCCGGGGCCACCTGTTGTACATCCTCCGGGGTGACAAAATCTCGCTCATTGAGCCAAGCCGTAGCACGCGCGGCACGCTCAATCGCAATGGCTCCACGAGGGCTGGCTCCCCACTGTAGCCAGCGGCTCAGTGGTTCCCCATAGGCTTGTGGGTTGCGGGTTGCTTCAACCAGCTCAATGATGTAATCCTCTACCGACTCTGCCAGATGGAGTGCCATCACCGCCCTTCGGGCGTTGAATAGCTGCTGTTGAGTGAGCTGTTCCGTAATTACCGTTGTGGTTTGTTCGAGTGAGTCCAGCGTCTCTTGGCGGGAGAGAGCCAAAATCTGTTTGCTGGCGGCCCGGTCGGGGTAACCGATACGTACGTGCAGCAGAAAACGGTCCAACTGTGCCTCCGGCAGGGGGTAGGTCCCCTCCTGCTCAATCGGGTTCTGGGTCGCCATCACTAGAAATAGATCCGGTAGAGGGTGGCTGGTAGAGCCGATGGTTACCTGTCGCTCCTCCATCGACTCCAGCAGTGCTGACTGCACCTTGGCGGGGGCGCGATTGATCTCATCGGCCAGAATCAGGTTGTGGAATAGGGGACCATGGTTAAAACGGAAGCTGCCATCTTCCGGGTGGTAGATATCACTCCCAGTGAGGTCGGCAGGGAGCAGGTCTGGGGTGAACTGGATGCGGTGGAAGTCTGCCTCTACACCAGCAGCCAGTGATTTGATGGCGCGGGTCTTGGCTAGACCGGGAGCACCCTCCAGCAGCAGATGCCCATCACAGAGCAGGGCCAGCATCATTCGTTGCACCAATGCGGGTTGTCCCACAATCTGCTGGTTAATGGATGCTTGTAATCGGGCAAAGATAGTGCGAGTGGGATCACTCATTGAAACATTCCTTTTTCTCTGTTTTTGGCACCTTCCCCACTGAGGGGGAAGGTTGGGATGGGGGTGAAGTGCATAAGGAGCCACGGATGTAAATTTTGAAGAGTGCTATTTTAGACGATTCAAAGCCCGATGTTTTCCGGTATAGTATCCCGATCTCAATATTTAACCGTTCGCACCACAAACAGACACTATAGTTACATTATGAATCTGAATTTTCTTGAATTTGAACAACCTATTGCAGAGCTTGAGGCAAAAATCGAAGAGCTGCGCTATGTAGGTGATGATAGTGAAATTAATATCAGCGATGAGATCGCCACGCTGACCGAGAAGAGCCGGGAGCTAACCCGCGACATCTTCTCCTCGTTAAGCTCTTGGCAGATCTCCCAGCTGGCGAGGCATCCACAGCGCCCCTATACGCTGGACTACATTGAACAGATCTTTACTGACTTTGAAGAGCTGCAC
>Ga0209685_1001253_pt1 | contig 12008 bp, 11 predicted proteins | sample SaaInlV_DNA_120m_FD_184685 | JGI IMG/M metagenome (GOLD analysis project Ga0209685, IMG submission 184685) | Marine microbial communities from expanding oxygen minimum zones in the Saanich Inlet - SI075_LV_DNA_120m (SPAdes) (version 2) | ecosystem: Environmental > Aquatic > Marine > Unclassified... | reverse complement strand
GTTTCTCTTAATGGCATGCCGATAAACGAAGTAACTCTACTACCAAGTTTTTCAAACAGCCAATCAGCTTTTTCTTTTTCTGCATAACTACCATAAATAAGGAAATGGGCATTAACTTCTTTTTCAGAAACTTTATTACATAATTCTAAAAAATATTCAATCGGCCAATCTCGAAATGCTTTTGTAGGGAAGCTAGCTACTTGTAATCCTATTAAGAACTTACCCCCTAAACCTTTATTTAATATCTTTTTTTCTGCAAACTGAGCCTCTCTTTTAGTTACGTAATATGATAACCTTCTAGTTGTTATGTTGATATCTATCGCTTGAGGTAAGGCCATCATAGAGTCTACCGAAGTCTTACTTTGTGTCTTAGAAATCTGAACAGATCTATATAATTTTCTATTTAAACTGGCATCTTTCTGACTAAAAGCTATAGTTTTTCCTGACACCCTAAGTGCATACTCAACTAATTTCTCATCAAAACCGTATACAAGCGCAAAATCATATTTTTTCCCAAATCTACCCTTCCATGGTGCATTTTTCTTAGAAATACTTCCAACACGATAAACATATGGCAAATGCTTTAATATCGTATATCTTTTTGGATGAGCTAAAATTGTTATTTCGGCATCTTTATAATAATCAGCAACAGATTTTATTGCTGGCGTTGTAAGTAAAGTATCTCCAATCCTAGAAACAATAATAATTAATATTTTTTTAATATTTAGAGGGTCGATATCTGACATTGTATTAGTAATATTAAAAAATAACTTTTATCTTTATAAATTCATTATTAAACTTTAATTATTTCTAGTTCTGGTAATGGAAATACTAATGTATGCCCCTTAAACTTTGGGCTATTTAAAAAGAAATTGCGAAAATGCCATGGCAGAACAATTAAATAGTCTGGATTAGAAGCAAGAACCTTATCCTCATCCATAATCTTAACCCAAGATCCAGGTGAAAAACACCCAAATTTTTCTGGATTTACTTCACCAATTCCCTTAATATCCTGATCATTAGTATTACAATATTGAAGAATTACATTTCCTTTTGTTGATGCGCCTAATGCATATATTTTCTTACCTTTTTCTATATTTTTATCGATAAATCCTCTTAAATTAAGACGAGATTTTTTGGTATTTTTTGCAAATTCTTCATATGGTCTAAGACCATCTAGCCCTTCTTTTATTTCATTTTTAAGACAATCATTAACACTTTGAGAAGGCGCATAACTATTGCAACTATCAAGACACGCCGTTACTGAAAAACTACCTCCATTTATATCATTTAATTCAACATCTAATATTTTCAACCCAACCTTTCTAAGAATCCACTGAATTTGATACAATCCATAATATTCAATATGCTCATGACAAACTGTATCGTAAGAATTTTTCTCCAACATTAGTGGTAAATAACTTTGCTCAAAAACCCAGATTCCATCATAATCTAAAATTTTAGATATCTGCTTCACAAAGCTTACTGGATTCTCTAGATCATATAACATGGAGAAAGAAGTAACAACTTTTGCTTTTTTTGAATATTTACTCTCTATTAAATTTGATGAGAAAAAATCAGCATGAAAATTCACATGAGATTTATAATGCTTTTTAAATTTTCCCGCAGTAGGGTCTACTCCAACCAGTGTCAAATCATCCGGGTAAAATCCGAGTGTTGTGCCATCATTACTACCAATATCGATCACTAAATCATCGCTTTTTAAGTTGACTATATCAAGTATCCTGTTAACTTTAGCATTCAAATGACTAACCATTGAAGAGTTTAGACCAGAGCGATATCCATAGTTTTCACCATACATCTCATCAGCATCATAACTATGCTCAAGTTGTAATAATCCACAACAGTCACTTTCTCCATGGCACTTTACAAGTCTTAAAGGGCCTTTAGTTAATGATAAGTCTTTTATCTCTGGAAATGTGCCAGTTAAAAACTGTTCACCTAAATCTAAAACTGAAACTAGATTAGTGTTTTTACAAACTCGACAACATTCAATTTTTTTTATCATTTAACTCTCTCCCAATCTATATTTATATAATCGTGACCAAAATCTTTATTTAATTTAAAAACTATTTACTTTCATTGCACTTTTTTTCTTTTTGTGCGTTTAAATAATCAGAAGTAACCATTTCTCTTACTAGCTCATCAAAACTAATTTTTGGTGTCCATCCTAATTCTTTCTCCGCTTTTGAAGCGTCTCCCAGTAATGTCTCCACCTCAGTTGGCCTGAAATAAATAGGATCAATACGAACTATAATGTGCTCATCTATATTCGAACTAGACTGAGCTTCATTAACCAGAGTCCCGACTTCATTCACTCCTGAACCGCTCCATTCAATACTCATATTGAGCTCATGTGCTGATATCTCTACAAATTCTCGCACTGAATGTTGCTCTCCTGTGGCAATAACAAAATCTTCAGGTTTTTCTTGTTGAAGCATTAGCCACTGCATTTCCACATAATCCTTAGCATGGCCCCAATCTCTTTTGGCATTTAAATTACCGAGATAGAGACAATCTTGTAATCCTAATTTTATTCTAGCAAGTGCCCGTGTAATTTTTCTAGTGACAAAAGTTTCACCACGGATTGGAGACTCATGATTAAACAAGATGCCATTACAAGCATACATTCCATAAGCCTCTCGATAATTAACTGTCATCCAGTATGCATAGATCTTAGCTACAGCATATGGACTTCTTGGGTAAAAAGGGGTTGATTCAGTCTGAGGAATCTCTTGAACTTTGCCAAATAGTTCTGATGTGGATGCTTGGTAATATTTAGTTTTATCTTGTAGCCCAAGAATACGGATTGCTTCAAGAATTCTTAACGCACCAATCGCATCAGAGTTTGAAGTATACTCAGGCTCTTCAAAAGACACAGCTACATGAGATTGAGCGGCTAAGTTATATATTTCATCTGGTTGAACCTGTTGAATAATTCTTAACAAACTAGAAGAATCTGTCATATCTCCATGATGAAGTATGAATGGTTTTTTCTCTTCATGCGGCTCTTGATAAAGGTGATCTATTCTTGCAGTATTAAAAAGAGATGTACGACGTTTCATCCCATGAACTTCGTACCCTTTATCTAACAGAAATTCTGCTAAATACGCGCCATCTTGCCCAGTTATCCCAGTTATTAAAGCTTTTTTCATATTTTTATTGTCTCTAAAATCTTAAATTTAAACTAATGTGTATTATCACTTGCCACTAAGTTCTTTTATCTCATAATCTACCATTAAACTAATCATTTCTGAAAATGTTTTCGTAGGCGTCCATCCTGTGCTACTTTTAAGGAATTTTGGATCTCCTATCCTTGATCCATTTTCCCTACCTAAAATACCACCTTCCACAACAACATAGTCATTGTAATCAAGATTAACATACCTAAATGCAATTTTTACAAAATCTCGAATTGTATGACCCTCTCCAGAACTAATAATATAATCATCAGGAATACTAATTGACAAGATAAGTCTCATTGCTTCAACATAATCAGGAGCATACCCCCAGTCAACTTTAGAATCGAGTGACCCAAGAACAAGTTTTTCTTCTCTGTTTAGTAAAATTTTAGCAACTGTTGATACAATTTTTTTACTCACAAAAGAATTTTTTCTCAAAGAAGATTCATGGTTATACAAAATTCCACTACATGTAAAAATATTTTTTTCATTACGGTAATATTCACACACTTTCATACTAGTATATTTAGAAATAGCATATGGAGTTACCGGATTAATAACACTAGATTCATTTTGAATAATATCATCCTGAGTGTCAAATATAAGGCATGAAGAAGCAAAAAAAAGTTTACATGAAGGAATAAGCCTAGACAATGAGTCTAAAACATTAATAAGACCAAGGGTGTTAATATTGAACGACTCTGTAAAAAACCTACCATCATCTTTTATACGATTTTCAGAAGATTGGTGATAAGCAGCTAAATAATAAATTTCATCCGGTCTAACAGATGAAATTATTTTATTAACCTGATCAAGATTTAATAAATCAATATCATTCCTGCCTAAACCAACTACACTGTAATCTAACTCTTTAAGTCTTTGAGTTAACAAAATCCCATCTTGTCCATGACTTCCCACAATTAAAGAAACTTTGTTAGATTTACTTATAGTCATTTTATTTTGAACCTAAGCTAGTATCGCTTATAGTCATCTTCAATTCGAACTATGTCATCTTCCCCAAGATAATCTCCTGTTTGTATCTCAATAATTTCTAATGGAATATCTCCAATATTTTCAAGACGATGGATTTCTCCTAATGGAATATAAGTAGACTGATTTTCAATTAGTTGAAAAGTTTTTTTACCGCAGGTTACTTGAGCTTTACCTTTAACAACCACCCAATGTTCAGCACGATAACCGTGTTTTTGTAGTGATAATTTTGCACCAGGATTAACTAATATACGTTTTACTTGGAAGCCATTGCCATTATCGATAGAGTCATAATAACCCCAAGGTCTAAATACTTTTCTATGTTGGTCAGACTCTGGTCGCCTATCGTCTTTTATTTGATCAACAATATTTTTAACATATTGTGCATGTTCTTTATTTGCCACTAAAACTGCATCTTGAGTATCCACTATAACTAAGTCAGATATTCCTATTGCAGAGACCAAACGATTAGATGTACTATGGATATATGAATTGCTCACCTCATCCAAAATAACATCACCTACAACAAGGTTGTTATTGTTGTCTTTCGGTTGAGAGTCCCACAATGCTGACCATGACCCCACATCATTCCATTGCACATCCAATGCAACCATTACTGCATTTTTTGTTTTTTCCATAACCGCATAATCTATCGATTGACTTGGGCAGCTTAAAAACTCTTTTTCGTTCAATCTAATAAAATCTAAATCATGGAATTCAGTTTGACATGATTTTTGACATGCGCTAAGAATTTCTGGTTCATATTTTTCTAGCTCACTTAAATATACTGATGCTTTAAACATGAACATACCGCTATTCCAAAAATACCCTCCAGAATTAACATACTTTTTTGCAGTTTTGTAGTCTGGTTTTTCTACAAATTCATCAATATTATAATAATTCTTATTTTTGTAAATATTGGCTTTAATATAACCATACCCAGTTTCAATCTTATTAGGTGCAATACCGAATGTTACCAACTTATTTTGCTCTGCTTGTTTTGTCGCAAGCGCGATTGCTTGATGAAATTTGCCTATATCTTGAATCAGATGATCTGCTGACAATACTAACAAAATAGCATCTTTACTTTCTTGAATAGACTTAAGTGCAGCTAACGCAATTGCAGGCGCAGTATTTCTCCCAATTGGCTCTAAAATAATACTACTAGCCGATCGATTAATTTGGCGCAACTGCTCAGCAGCCAAGAACCTGTGCTCTTCATTACAAATAACTAATGGGCTCTCAATATTTTTTGGCAATCTAAGAACCGCCTCTTGGAATAATGTAGTCTCCCCTATTAATTTAATAAATTGCTTAGGGTGAAGTTTTCTCGACAAAGGCCAAAGTCGTGTACCGCTACCACCAGATAATATAACTGGAATAATCATATGGAAAATATTGGGTTATTTTATTAATCCAGAAAGATATGGGTTCATGCTTGGATCGTTATACATTTTAAACTGCCTATAAATCTTATAATAAGCTTTCCCTTTTTGAGCATTGTCAAAAATCTGATTAATACACAATAAGAGGTCATTTCTTTGAATAATAAGGCGGTTTTTTTTATTTTTAGCTTCTGTTCTCTTATCTGACTCAATATCTGACCTATCGGCCTGAATGCCCATATGTAAAATCTTAAGGCTGACTATTGAAAGCCTGTCAATAATAGAGCCTACAGTTTCACTATTAAACCACGCATTCTCAAGAACTTGAATGTCTTTTAATCGGTTAAGAACGCTTTCATCAATGTTCTCTATAGTATCGTTTCTTTTTTGATTAAATTGATCAATATTACGCTTATTTAATGCGATATCACTATCATCTACATCAGTTCGACGAGCCTTATCTTCTTCATCCCATAATTGACAATTATATTGGTGGTTTTTTTCTACCCAATGCCAAATACTATTTTCCTCATGTGAAATCGGACTTTTTTCTGGCCAAGAATCACTCTGATGACAATAATCATGATATTCAGATATTTTATTTTTATCTATATCGTTAAATAAATCTTCCATAATTCAGCACTATCAATTAATTTATATGTAAATTATCACATGCTTACGACAACAAATGATTATAAATTTCCACTACTTTTCTAGACATAGATTCAAGAGAGAATTTTTCATTAATTAGCGCCTCTACTCTCTTACCTTTATCATTGTCTAAGTAATAAGAAACCCCCTTAAGCAACTCTGCACTACTATCTACTCCAACTAATTGAAAATTATTATTAAATAAATCCTTTGTGCTACCGCTATTGGTCGCAACAACAGATTTGCCCATAAACAAGGCTTGCATCACAGATTGTGGAACGCCCTCTTTTGAGTCTGAGCTTAAAACAAAAATATCTAATGCTGAAAGAAGTTCAGGAACGTTATCGACATAACCCAACATAGTTACATTATTCGACATCTTATGATCTAAAATTAAGTTTTTAATTGTTTCTTTGTTTGGACCATCTCCAGCAATTAAAAATTTTAATTTTTTACCTGAATACTTTTTAACTAACTGCTTTGCCATATCAAGAAACAGATCATGCCGTTTAAACTGCCTCAGTACAGCAACTATACCAATTACAATCTCATCTTTTTTTAAATTAAATTGCTCTCGACATTTATTTTTATTATATTTACCTGGATTAAATAAATTAGTATCGATACCTGTTGGAATAGACTCAATCCTGTCTGACTTGATACGATTAATCTTAATCATGTCTTTTTTTACACTTTCACCAGTTGTAAAAATATAATCAGCTAATTCATTAATAAAATTAGTACGCGAAGGATTTATAGGGTTAGATAGATGACGAGTTCTAATGAACTTGGCACTGGCTAGTTTTGCAGCCAATCCACCCGTCCAAGTATCTTTACCACTATGAGTATTAACTATATCAATCGAATACTCTTTAACTATCCTTTTAAGGCCAAATAGTGTTTTAAAATCCGCATTACCTCTAAATGGGAAAGTAAAAACCTTAATATTATTTTCAAGTGCTTTTTGCTTGATAAGCGCATGATCACGACAAGCAAGAAATACTTCTACACCTTTCTCACGAACTGCAATCATCTCATTGATGATACGAATCTCCTGGCCACCCCAACCATCAGACCACTCGGTATGTAAAACCTTTATTACTTTACCCATTCAACATCTCCTTAATATTGCTTTTAATTATATCAATATCCAAGTACATTAAACAGTCACTTATCTTAGTGCCATTACAGCCATCTTTGCCACAAGGTTGACATTCTCTACTTTCAGAAAATACTTTGTGTTTGCCCATTGATTGAAGGCCATTAATTTTAGTATATCCAGATTCCATTAAATTATTATCCCAAGGCCCCCAATGATTAGCACCACTCGGACCAAAAAAAGCAAAAACTGGAGTGTCATTAGCAGCACTTATATGCATAATTGCAGTATCTACACCAATAAATATTTTTGCTTTTTTGTTAAGAGCTGCTGTTTGTTTTAAAGTTAATTTTCCTGATAAATTAATTGGCTTAGATTTACACAAGTCCAGAATACTACTAACCTTATTAATCTCATATTTTTCAGGTGCGGCGGTGATAACAACCTTTATCTCTAACTCTGTTTCACAATAGTCAATAATTCTTGCTATTGTCCGGTCTGAAATACACTTAAAAAACCAACGAGAAACTGGATGAATATGGATAAATGTGCGAGTGTTAGTTATTTTCTTGTTTGTAATAATGTTGTCATTATCACTCCAAAATACTTCAACTTTTTTACTGGTAATTGGAATATCAAGCACCCTCAAAGGATCAAGATTAGTTTCAAGCGCATGCCTAAGACCTTGCTTTGGCAAAAAATGGGTAAATGCATTTTTCAACACCCAGTTTTTACTTGGATAACCAATACGAATTGGTGCGCCACTTAACCAAGCAATTTGAGTACCACGATCGCCTTCCGTTAAGTTTATCGCCATATCATAATGATTTTTTCTAAAAGAAAAGGAGAACTGGAATTCATTCCAGAGTTTTTTAATTGGTGACAAAGATTTAATTAAATTTCTATCGTAAATAAATAATTTATTAATATTTGGATTAAGGCTAACCATTGACTCAGTGCCCTTATTAATCACCACATCGATTTGAGTTTTTGGGTAATATTGTTTTAAATTACTCAACAAGGGAGTTATTAATAATACATCTCCAATATTTCTAAATTTAAGTATTAGAATTTTCATTGTAAATTTCTAATACCTTGGTTTTAACAAAACCCATATCTAAATCTATTATCTCATCACTAAATAATCTTGCATGGCACTTTTTTGCGTAAACTCTGTGCATTCCCATTTGTTGAAAACTGGAATATCTATTATAATTCGACTCAAATAAATCATTACTCCAAGGCCCCCAAGAGTCCACTGCAGTTGGGCCAAAGAAGGCTAATACAGGAATATTATTTGCAGCACTAATATGCATAATTGCTGTATCGACACCGACAAAAAATGAGGCTTTCTTATTCAATGCTGCAACTTGCTTTAAGGAGAGGGATCCAGATAAATTAATTGGATTTGATTTACACAAATTAACAATTTTTTCTGTTTTATTCAACTCGCGTTTAATTGGGGCAGAGGTCATAACAACTGTAATTCCTAGTTCTATTTCACAATAGTCAATAATTTCAGCCATTGATAAACTAGTAATTTCTTTCTTTTGTACTTTAGAAAAAGGGTGTACATGAACAAACCTTTTAACATTTAAAAGCTTTTTAACTATAAAATTTTCATCTTCTTTATCCCAGAAAATCTCAACCATTTTATCTTTAATAGGAATATTTAAAACACGTAATGGATCTAAATTTATATCAATAGTATGTTGCTTCTTTTTTTTTGGTAATACGTGAGTATATGTAGAATTAACAAGCTTGTTACCGACCACACCACTACCTACCTTAATTTTTGCACCACTATACTTCGCTATAAAAGCACCTCTATCGCCAGTATCTAAATCAATAACTATATCGTATTTACTATTGCGAATACTTTTAACAAACTTATATTCTTTATAGATTTTTTTGAATACAGGTATATTTTTAATTTTTTTACGGTTATATACTAATATTTTATTTATATTTGGATTTAACGTTAGCATTTCCTCTGTACCAAAATTTACAGCAACATCAATTAAGGGGTTTGAGTAAAAATATTTTAAATTTCTTATTAAAGGAGTTATCAATAAAACATCTCCAATAGTTTTAAATTTAAGTACCAGTATTTTCATTTAGTATATTTCCAAAAAGTGTACTGTGCATAGAGTTTTGCAATAATAAAACCCTGCCATCCATCCAGAAACCCAAGTTTCAAAAAATACAATTTGAAAAAAGTCCAGAGTGGACTTATTAACGCCTTAAGCATGTTCTTCTTTTTAGTGCTTAGATCTGCGTATTTTTTTTGCTTAGTCCTAAACTCATCAATAGTTTCATAAGCTAGGTGAGTCATGTGATTGTTAAGCGCTGAAACACTGCCACTCATTTGTACACTCTCATGTACGGCAACATCGTTAAACTTTCCTTTATTTCTGTTGAAAAGGCGAATACTGTAATCTGGATATAAGCCACAAGTTTTAATATATTTACCAAAAAAATTATTAAGTCTTGCTATTCGATAACCATCAAACTGAGGATTTTTTAATGTAAAAATAATTTCATCTTGCAGTTCAAGTGTAATCCTTTCATCGGCATCTAGAACAAATACCCAGTCATTACTTGCCAACTCTACTGCTTTATTTTTTTGAGCGCCAAAGCCCAGCCAATCTTGTTGTTTAACTCTAGCACCTATTTCTTTAGCAATATTACATGTTTTATCTGTAGATTCGCTATCTAAAACCAGTACTTCGTCTGCAAAAATAGCTGAATTAACCGCATCAGTAATGAATTTTTCTTCATTTTTAGTAATTATTACAACGCTTAATTTATTCACTATTAGACTTTATGTGTTTTAAGCATGTATGTAAAGAGCCTCTCCAATAAGGTGTTTCAATTCCAAACGTAGTTTTAAATTTATTCTTATTTAGCACAGTGTAGTAAGGTCTTTTTGCTGGCATTTTCCATTCCTTGCCCTCTATTGGAATAATATTACAACCTATGCCTTCAATATCAAATATACTTTTAGCAAAATCATACCAACTGCAAATTCCTTCGTTGCTGTAATGAAATATTTGAGTTAGTTGTTTTTTGTTTTGAAGCTGATTACTTTGAATAATATCTATAATTGCTTGCGCTAAATCACTTGCATAAGTTGGCGTGCCTATTTGATCAAAAATCACTTTAATCTCTTTATTATCAAAGCCAAGCTTAAGCATGGTTTTTACAAAATTATTTCCAAATTCTGAATAAAGCCAGCCAGTACGAATGATAGTAGCATCTGTTGTCATTACTTCTTGAATAGATTTTTCACCTGCTAATTTTGTACTCCCATAAATATTCTGTGGATTGGTTTTATCATCCTCAGTATATGGCTTGTAGTTTTTACCATCAAAAACATAATCGGTTGATATATGTATGAGTTTTGCACCTTGCTGTTTGACAATTTCTGCTATTTGTTTAACTGCAAGATGGTTGACTTGATTAGAAAGACCATGTTCTGACTCTGCCTTATCAACTGCTGTATAAGCCACACAATTAATAACAATATTAAATTTATTCTGATTAAAGTATGTTGTTATGTTTTCTGAATCACCTAAATCAAGCTCACTTCTACCTACAAAACTATATTCGTCTTTTATATTTCCTAAAGATATAATTTTTTTAATTGATTGCCCGAGTTGACCATTTTTTCCAATGATAAGTACTTTCATACATACCTACTCATCATAATAGTTAATTGTATAATCAAAATGATCTTCTAATTGGGTCAGCACAGGGTTGTTTTGATCCTTTTTAGCTAAATTCAGTTGATCCTTAGGAATTTTCCAATCTATGCCTAGCTCTTTATCATCGAATGCCAAACCTCTTTCATGCTCTGGCGAGTAATAATTATCTACTTTATAGGAAAAAGTAGCTGAATCACTCAGTACAACAAAACCATGTGCAAATCCACGAGGTACAAATAGTTGATATTTGTTCTTATCATTTAGCTCTAAAACTACAGATTGACCAAAAGTTGAACTACCTTTTCTGATGTCTACTGCCACATCAAGCACCTTACCTTTAATTACCCTAACTAATTTAGACTGTGCAAAAGATGGTAGTTGAAAATGCAACCCTCTTAAAACGCCTTTAGAAGATTTAGACTCATTATTTTGAATAAAGTCAATCTTTCGCCCAATGGCCTGCTCAAACTCATCTTGTCTAAAAGTTTCAACAAAATAACCTCTACTATCGCCATGAATTTCTGGCTGAATAAGAACAACATCTGAAATGAGTTGGGGAATGAATTTCATAAACGACCTTCTTTTGCCCTACGTAAAAGGTATTGACCATATTGATTTTTCTTTAACGGCTCTGCTAGTTTTATAAGCTGATCTTTGGTGATATAGCCCTTATCAAAAGCAATCTCTTCAAGGCAAGATACTTTTAACCCTTGTCGCTTTTCTATGATCTCAATAAATGCAGAAGCCTCAAGCAAACTATCATGTGTGCCGGTATCTAACCATGCAAAACCTCTGCCCATTAGCTCTACTTTTAGACGGTCCTCATTAAGATAAAGTTGATTAACGCTGGTTATTTCTAATTCCCCTCTATCTGACGGTTTAATTTCTTTCGCCTTTTTAATGACGTCATTAGGATAAAAATACAAGCCAGTGACTGCATAATTAGATTTTGGTTTTGATGGCTTCTCTTCTA
>Ga0209685_1001220_pt1 | contig 12280 bp, 9 predicted proteins | sample SaaInlV_DNA_120m_FD_184685 | JGI IMG/M metagenome (GOLD analysis project Ga0209685, IMG submission 184685) | Marine microbial communities from expanding oxygen minimum zones in the Saanich Inlet - SI075_LV_DNA_120m (SPAdes) (version 2) | ecosystem: Environmental > Aquatic > Marine > Unclassified ... | reverse complement strand
AAAGCTACCATACCATTTATGTACGGCATTCATTTCAATGATGTATTCACCATCTTTTTTATTTTGATCTGTCATGGTAATTACCTTTTATGTCCTGTGTGTAATTTAGCTTCTAGGGCGATACTGTATCGAGACATGCTGAAACAGAATACCCAGAAAACGCTGGCTGCAAATACATAACCTTCTGTATCAAAACCTAACCAGGCTGAATCTGAATTTGCTTGTTGAATAATAGCCAGTAAATCAAAAAGTCCGATGATCAATACTAGCGTGGTGTCTTTAAACAAGGCGATGAATGTGTTCACTATGCCAGGAATAACTAACTTCAATGCCTGAGGTAGCACGATTAAGCCCATGCTCTTCCAGTAACTTAAACCCAGAGCTGATGCAGCTTCATATTGACCTTTTGGAATAGCCTGTAAACCACCTCGAACAACTTCCGCCATATAAGCAGACTGGAACATAATGATACCAATCATGGCACGAAGTAATTTATCGAAATCAGTACCTTCTGAGAAAAACAATGGCAACATGACCGATGACATAAACAGTACTGTTATCAGCGGAACACCACGCCAGAATTCAATATAAATAACGGACACTGATTTCACGATCGGCATTTCAGAACGACGTCCTAACGCCAGCACTATGCCTATGGGTAAAGATGCAACAATACCAACACCGGATAAAACCAGCGTTAACATCAAACCACCCCATTTATTGGTTTCTACAACACCCAGTCCAAATGAACCACCATGTATCAGAAAATATGCAATGATGGGATAAATGACCAGGATAAAACCACCTAACATCCATTTATAATTAAATGACTTTATAAACAGTGGAATCATCAAGGCAACCAGCAACAAACCTGCAGTATTTGGTCGCCAGAGCAAATCTTTGGGATAAAAGCCATACATGAACTGTGAAAAACGGCTATCAATAAAAGCCCAGCAAGCACCGGCTCCTTCTACCTCACAAACTTCACGAGATCCACCGCCCCAAATAGCATCAACAAATAGCCAGTTAAATAAAGGCGGTATATAAATGTAAAGCAAATAAAATACAAACAGGCTCAAAACTGAATTGACATAACCTGAAAACAGGTTTTTCCTCAACCAGCCTATAATGCCCGTCGTATTTGAAGGTGGCTCCCAGTCAGGATGATTGCCAAGCTCGTACGTTTGAGTTTCTGTAGTCATAATCATCTCCCTCCTATCGCTCAACCAGAGCCATTCGTTTATTAAACCAGTTCATAAACATCGAAATGGTTAGACTGATGGTCAGGTAGACCCCCATTGTCATCATGGTAATCTCTACGGCCTGCCCTGTCTGATTCAAAGTAGTCCCCATAAACACAGCCACTATATCGGGGTAACCGATAGCGGTTGCTAACGATGAGTTTTTCGCCAAATTCAAATACTGACTGGTCAAAGGAGGAATAATGACCCGCATGGCCTGAGGAATAATAATCAAACGCATGGTTTTACCACGAGTAAAACCGAGTGCCATGGCGGCTTCGGTCTGTCCATGACTCACGGCATTAATACCTGCACGAACTGTTTCAGCTATAAATGTGCCTGTATAAATTGTTAAAGCCAGTAACAAGGCTAATAATTCTGGAATAATGCTTATGCCACCCTGAAAATTAAATCCTTTCAACGTTGGGTAATCCCAGCTCAGTGGAGATCCCATCAACAAAAAGACAACCAGTGGCAAGCCAAAAATCAATCCCAAAGCAGAAAAGAATACTGGAAACTGTTGTCCCGTGTCTTCCTGCCGCTTATGTGCCCAACGAGCCAGAAAAACGGTTGCAATAATACCGATAACAAACAGCCATCCAATAATAGAAAAACCATCTTCTGGTACAGGAGAAGGCAGGTAAAGACCTCTATTATTGAATTCGACACCTGCCCCTAAAGACATGCTTTGTCTGACTCCTGGTAACGCAGCAAGCACCGCAAAATACCAGAAGAATATTTGTAGTAACAAAGGTATGTTTCTAAATATTTCGATATAAACAGTGGCTACTTTAGACACTATCCAGTTGTTGGATAATCTAGCGACACCCATGACAAAACCAAGAAGAGTCGCAAAGAAAATACCCAGTCCGGCAACTAATAAGGTATTCAACAAGCCTACAAAAAAGGTCCGCCCGTAAGTATGAGACTCATCAAATTCAATCAGAGATTGAAGGATACCAAAACCTGACGGTTCGCTCAGGAAAGCAAAACCAGTCGATATTCCTCGTGACTCCATATTCGTCAGAGTATTATCGACTATAGATACTATAAAATAACCAAGAGCCAGTACTAGTACAATTTGGAAAAATAATGCCCGGTATTTTGGGTCATTCCATACTGCTGGTTTGGACGGTTTTAATTCCGAATCATGTTCAGACATGCTTCGCTCCGTTGTTGCAAAGTTTTATTATTAGGGAAGAGAGTGTTGAATTCTCGTAGGTTTTATATCTATTCAAAATTATTTCGTGAAATAAATTTTACGTTTAATTCTGGATAGATATGTGTGCACCTGTATATTTTGCACAAAAAAAAGGGACATGAAACATGTCCCTTTTTATGATTCGAATTAACGAACAGGTGGTGCGTATTGCAGACCGCCTTTACTCCACAGCGCATTTAAGCCACGAGATATTTTCAGCGGAGAGCTCATTCCAACATTACGTTCGAATGATTCACCATAGTTACCTACTTGAGAAACGATGTTATAAGCCCAGTCATTATCAAGACCTAATTTTTCGCCCTGACCGCCCATTAAACGACCGATTGCAGGGTTCTTAGAGTTTTTCATGCTAGAAGCATTTTTAGAAGTAACGCCCAGTTCTTCAGCGTTAACCATAGCCATTAAAGACCACTTAACGACATTAAACCATTTGTCGTCGCCTTGACGTACAACAGGACCCAGTGGCTCTTTAGAGATTACTTCTGGCAGTACGACTGCAGAACCAGGATTCTTCAGTTTAATACGTAGTGCATATAACTGAGATTGGTCTGAAGAAATCATGTCACAACGACCGGCTTCAAAACCTTTGATAGTTGCATCAGAAGTGTCATAAGTTACTGACTTGTACTTCATACCGTTTTCACGGAAGTAATCAGCCAGATTTAATTCAGTAGTTGTACCAGCTTGAATACAAACAGCAGCACCATCAAGTTCTAAAGCGCTTTTTACGCCCAGTCCTTTAGTAACCATGAAACCTTGACCATCATAGTAGTTAACACCTGCAAAGTTCAGACCCAGTGAACCGTCACGAGTCAGAGTCCATGTAGTGTTACGAGAAAGTATATCAATTTCACCAGACTGTAATGCAGTGAAACGCTCTTTAGCTGTTAATGGAGTGTACTTAACTTTTCCAGCATCACCCAGAGCAGCCGAAGCAACTGCGCGACAAACGTCTACGTCTAGTCCTTTCCAGCTACCTGAAGCATCAGCATTTGAAAAACCAGGAAGACCTGTGCTCACACCACACTGAACAAATCCTTTGCTTTTTACAGAACTGAGTGTGTCAGCAGATGCAGTATTAGCTGCAACCGCAAGAATAGAAGTCAACATAATAGTTGAAGTAAGTTTTTTCATGAATATCCCCTCAGATATTAAATTCTTAAATTTTATTAAACTGCAATAGTTTTAATTAACTACTACTTCAGCAAATGTACCATTATGTTGACTGATTGCAAGGTCTAATTAACATTACCGAGTAACGGTATTTCACACCAATTCATAATATTCTTATACCTAAAAATATTATGAAAAATCTTGATACATGAAAGCTATTTCTATAAGCATATACGTCTACACCATCAACTATTTAAATTTATCATAACGTGATGTACAATACCTTAGCACTTTACTAGGTTATTAATTTATGTCATTTTATTTCATTTTCAAGATCACTCAATCACCAGGCAATATTGTCAAAGGACTGGAAAAAGTTGCTCAGTTCGATAGCTTTAAAGAAGCCAAACAACACGTTAAATTATTACGCGTGGACAAATCCAGCGATGAGTTAGCACTGTATAAAATAATATTTGCAGAATCTGAATTGAATGCAGAACAATTGCTTCAGGAAAAACGTGAACAACCAATAATTGAGGAATGGGAAAAATAGTTCATACAACCAAAAGTCTTCAAGGTTTAAAGCTATGGATGAAAATGAATATCGCACGACTTATCACGGTTTAAACACTCAGCGCTGCGTTTTTGAAAAAGCAATTCTCATTCTCAACTGTAATTGTCGTCTGCATGAAAAATTTAACCTGGCCGAAAGAGAAGGTATTCGCTGCAATGACAGGAAAGCTCAACAAAACTGCAGCATATTTTTAAATGAAAGCCGTGCCAAAGCTCAGTTTGCATTACGCCTCACCGAGATCGTTGGCAACCTTTTACCCCACAGCAAGGAAATTCGGGTGCAAAAGGGAGCACTGCTCGGCTTGCAACCAGATTTACCCAATTTATCAGACACTGAAATTATTGACATTTACTCATTAATCGAAAAAGCGCTCGATGTAAGTAATGGAGATATTAAGCAGTACCCTTACGAGAAATTAATTGCATCGATTTCACATCACCCCGCCCGACCAAAAAGAACGCGTAAAAGAAAAAAATAGTTACTGGAATTTAATTTACCCTTCCAAAACAAAAAATATAACAACTGCCAATTCAAATTCATTGAATAAAGCTCGTCAGATACTTGCAACTAACTATCTCTTTGCTTAGTCTTCACTATTCTATTCAATTTTATCAATTCATCATGCGTCAAATAAAATCAGCTCCTAAAAAAACAGCTAAGAGTCCTCAAACAAAAAGTACTAAAAAACACAATATTCGTCAGTTTTCGGCACAGGTTGTCGACGGTGTAGAACGCGCACCCAGTCGCTCCATGCTAAGAGCAGTAGGATTTGAAGATGCTGATTTTAAAAAACCTCAAATAGGAATTGCATCAACCTGGAGCATGGTAACTCCGTGTAATATGCATATTGACAAACTGGCTGATGATGCAGCAGCAGGCGCTAATGCAGCCAAAGGTAAGGCCGTAGTATTCAATACAATTACAATTTCTGATGGTATCTCGATGGGTACAGAAGGCATGAAATATTCCCTGGTATCTCGTGAAGTTATTGCAGATTCAATTGAAACCGTTGCAGCCTGCGAAGGTTTTGATGCAGTGGTCGCTATCGGTGGTTGTGATAAAAATATGCCCGGCTGCATGATGGGACTGGCCAGGCTTAACCGTCCTTCTGTCTTTGTTTACGGCGGCACCATTATGCCGGGTTGTCACGACAACAAAAACACAGATATCGTTTCTGTTTTTGAAGCGGTCGGAGCGCAGGCTCAAAATAAAATCACTAAAAAAGAATTATTCCAAATTGAAAAAACCGCTATTCCCGGTGCTGGCTCCTGTGGCGGCATGTACACAGCCAACACCATGGCCTCAGCCATTGAAGCTATGGGCATGAGCTTGCCAGGCAGTTCAGCCCAGGCAGCCATTTCTGCAGATAAAACAAAAGACTGTGTCGAAGCTGGCAAAGCAGCTGTTAAGCTTCTTAAAGCCAATATCCGCCCCAAAGATATAATGACAAAAAAGGCATTTGAAAATGCCATCACCATGATCATAGCCCTGGGTGGCTCCACTAATGCAGTCTTACATCTATTAGCCATGGCATCTTCCATCGGCGTCAACCTTAAACTTGATGACTTTACTCGCATGGGGAAAAAGGTCCCTGTACTGGCCGATTTACGTCCAAGTGGAAAAGCCATGATGTCAGAATTAATTGATGTTGGCGGCATTCAACCTTTAATGAAAATGCTACTAGATGCAGGTATGTTGCACGGTGACTGCCTGACCGTTACCGGTAAGACACTCAAACAAAATCTGGCAAATGTAAAACCCTATCCAAAAAGTCAGGATATTGTTCATGCTCTCGGCGACCCCATCAAAAAAGATAGCCACCTTGTCATACTTAAAGGAAATTTAGCCCCTGAAGGTTCGGTAGCTAAAATTTCAGGTAAAGAAGGTTTGCATTTTAAAGGTAAAGCCAGAGTTTTTGCTTCAGAAGAAATAGCATTAAAGAAAATTCTTGATGGTACTGTTAAAAAAGGTGATGTTATTGTTGTACGCTACGAAGGCCCTGTCGGTGGTCCCGGTATGCGCGAGATGTTAAGCCCTACTTCTGCCATTATGGGTAAAGGCATGGGTAAAGATGTCGCCTTCTTAACCGATGGTCGTTTTTCCGGTGGATCACATGGATTTGTAGTCGGCCATGTAACACCAGAAGCAGCGGTAGGTGGCCCAATCGGTTTACTGAAAAATGGTGATGAAATTACCATTGATGCTGTTAAGCGTGAAATCAATGTCAAAGTATCCAAAGCCGAAATGGAAAAAAGACGTAAGGCCTGGAAAGCACCTAAAGCTAAATACAAACGCGGTGTTTTAGCCAAATATGCCAAGCTGGTAAGTTCAGCTTCATTAGGTGCTGTAACAGATTTACCTGACTAAGCAGGGTGCACCACGCACACCATAAATCAACATCATATTTAAATTGGTGCGCATGGCGCATCCTACACAATTAGTTTATGCCTAGACTCTCTCCAGATTTGATCGACATGGTATCGCAATTAATTGCGACACCATCGATCAGTTGTGTTCAACCTGAACTGGATATGAGCAATGAACCCGTCATCAACCTGCTGGCTAACTGGTTGGAAACATCCGGTTTCAAAGTGACAAAGCAACGGGTAAATTCAGGTAAATACAATCTCATATCAACCATCGGCCATGGTTCAGACGGCTTAATTTTTTCAGGACATACCGATACAGTTCCTTACGACGAAGCACTCTGGCAATCCGACCCCTTTAAGTTAACAGAAAGGGAAGGCAGGTACTTTGGCCTGGGAAGTTGTGACATGAAAAGTTTTATAGCAATGGCGATTATTGCCAGTCAAAAATTCGACCCTGAAAAATTCATTCATCCACTAACCATAGTGGCCACTGCGGATGAAGAAACGACCATGTCCGGTGCTCGTCTATTAGCTGAAAATGGAAAAAATCTGGGCCAATTTTGTGTTATTGGTGAGCCTACCAACCTGACCCCGGTGCGAGAACATAAAGGCATCATCATGGAGTCTATTCGTTTCTCCGGTCTATCAGGTCACTCCAGTGATCCATCTCTGGGCAATAGTGCTTTAGAAGCGATGCACGAGTTCATTCAGCAATTATTAGTTTACAGAACTCAACTACAGCAGAAGTTTAAAAACACCGCTTTTGATGTTTCAACGCCCACTCTAAATCTCGGTCATATTCATGGTGGTGACAACCCGAATAGAATTTGTGGAGAATGCGAGTTGCATATAGATTTGCGTTTTTTACCTGGTATGAGCATTGAAGAATTACGCGATCAAGTTCGTTCATTGGCAAAGAAAGTAGCCTCATCGAGAGAACAACGCGTCAGCTTCACTCCTTTACTGATGGGAATACCTGCCATGCAAACAGCCAGTGATAGCATCTTAAATGAATATCTTCAAGAGGTTACCCAAAAACAAAGTCAGTCAGTTGCATTTGGCACTGAGGCACCTTTTTATAATGAAATGGGCTGTGAGACTATTGTCATGGGACCCGGTTCAATCAAGCAGGCACATCAACCGGATGAGTTTTTACCCATAGATCAAATTCAACCCACTGTTACTTTATTAGAGAATTTAATACAGCGCTTTTGCTGTAAATAAAAAAAGATTGCACCACGAAGGACACGAAGGACACGAAGGACACGAAGGACACGAAGATATAATTTATATTGTTTAAAACAAAATTGAGTAAATAACAGGCTTTACCACTGAAAATGTTACCAAAAAAGCATTCTTTTAAAATTCACCTCTTCGTGCTCTTCGTGAGCTTCGTGGTGATAAATATTTAACATTAATAGACAATGAAAATCATAGCTGACGAAAACATCCCTTATGCCAAAGAAGCATTCGCAGACCTTGGAGAAGTATCAACCCTGCCCGGTCGCCAGATGCAAAATTCAGATTTACAAAACTGTGATTGTTTACTGGTTCGTTCTGTTACCAGGGTTAATAAAACATTACTCAAAAATACTCCAGTAAAATTTGTTGCTTCAGCCACTATCGGAACAGATCACATTGATCTTGAATATCTACAACAACAAAATATCGGCTTTTCCAATGCGCCCGGCTGCAATGCAGAATCAGCATCTGAATACATGATTAATGCATTGTTCGAGTTATCACAGAAAAAAGGCTTCAACCCATTTGAATTAACCGCAGGCATTGTCGGCCATGGAAACGTAGGTTCAAGAGTTAAAAAGAAACTGGATGCGCTGGGCATCAATACTCTAGTGAACGACCCTCCGTTACAGGATTCTGGTGATGATTCAATCAACTATGTTTCACTTCAAACCATTTTACACGAATGCGACTTCATCACCTGCCATGTACCGCTAACCAAAGATGGTGAACACCCTACCTTCCATTTATTAAATAAATCAAAACTAAATGAATTAGCAGAAAATACTGTTTTATTTAATGCCGCAAGGGGTCCTGTAATCGATAATCAGGCATTATCTGAATTATTGAATCAACGTCAGGATTTGACCGTTTTTCTGGATACCTGGGAAGGAGAACCCGTCATCAACCAGACATTGCTCAAGCAGGTAGATTTTGCCACACCGCACATCGCCGGTTACAGCGTTGAAGGAAAATTGCGGGGCACACAAATGATTCTTAACGCTGCCAGTAATTTTTTTAATCAGCAAGGCAGTTGGTCAATAAATGACTATTTACCAGAAAAACTGAATATAAATATAACGCACAACAATACTACTTCACTTTGGCCCGAACTGTTTAAAACACATTATTCAATACAACAAGACCATAATAGATTAGTAGCATTAGTCGATTTAACCTGTGACCAATTAGCTATCGAATTTGATCTGCTACGTAAAAAATATCCAGCCCGATACGAATACAATCAATATCAGGTCACAGGAATTACAGACAAAAAAATAGCCTCTCAAATTGAGAGGCTACTGTTTTCATCAGTTAAATCACTTTAAGGCGCTGCTTGCAGCAGGCTATCATCAGTAATATCAACTAATGCACCATCCGATGCCAGAAAAGTTGCTGCGATAGTTTGAATTTCGGTCCGAACTTTAGTATTAGTCTCTTCCGAATTTACCAGGTCAGCATCAGCACTCAATAAAGAACTATGATTACCTACCACAAATTTAACACTATGCTTTAGATCAGAACCAGCCTGATCACTATTCACCTGAGTCAAACCCATTAATGCAAGAATCGGTTCTGTACCCGCAAGCGGAGCTGGCACTGTATTACTGGAATCATTACCATCTGGAACGGTATTAGGAACCACAAGATCAGATGGTGAACCAGTGTTACCACCCACTATTTCAAAGTAAACAATACCACGGTCTACAGCAGCATTACTTGCATGATTAATCGGGTCAGCCGTATCTACAACAGTTTGAGCAGCCCCCATGAAGGACTCATAGTCTGCCGTACCTTTATCCACTCCGGCAGCAGAAAGACCAGCGGAAATAGTAGGTCCAAATGCTGCAGAACCATCAAGAACCTTGGGGTAACTACCACCACCGAAAGCAAAGGCAGCATCACGAACATTTTCTTCAAGCGCAACAAAAGTTGTACCCACCATGGCACCTAAAGAGTGCCCCAGAAAATATATTTTTGAGCTATCAAAAGAAGAAGTACCAGCAGTCAAATCTTCAATGGCGTAAGTTACTGCAAAAAGATCTGAAACCGCCTGACGCACATTATCACGAGTATTAAGTAAATTAGTAAGATTGATAAAGTGCTTGCCAGAACTATCCGTTACACCATCAGGGCCAGGTGCTGACGTGGTATTATCAGCAAGATCCAGATCGAATGTGCGTTCACTATCAGCCATGTAAAAATTTTCAGTGCCATTCGTTTCATCACCGGTTAAACCGTGTAGAGGCATATCTATCGCAACTACAGCCATGCCCGCTGCTGCCATTGAATCAGCAACAGCCAGCATAGTGGCTCTATTTGTAGTGATGCCATGCTGATAAATGACCACTGGAATATCTGAATCACCCGCTTTAGCTTTAGGTATCGAAACCATCACTGGAATATTCTCAGTTGATGTCGCAACTGCATTCGTATTATGTTGTGATAACAAAGAACCCGCCGCACCTTTCCAAAACGATGCGAGAGGTCCAGCATCATTTACACCTGATGCTACAGTTAGATAATATGGAACAGCTACTGTTCCAACATAAATATCAGCAGCCCCTAATGGAGAATCAACAATACCATTATCATCTTCAGGATCTGGAGTTGGAGCACCAACTAATACAGAAGCAGGAACATCACCATCGAGAATATTAGACCTTACCTGCTCTAACACATCACCAATTGACTGTGTAGTGAAACTCCAGCTTTGAATAATATCGGAAGTCGCAATGGAACTGTCAAAAGCTGCTACAGTTCCTTCACTGACATTGATAATTTGTCTTAAGGTTTCAAATGATGTCAACGACTCTTCAGACAATGATCGCAAAGCACCAGGCAAGGCGCAGCTGGCAGCAGTCGGATCAGGACAAAATACCAGTGGGTCAGATAAAGTTTTAATCAATCTATAGGTTACCGAAGGATCAAACGGCCGACTACTACTAGCCATTAAATCATCCGTAATAACCATCATATAAGAGGTTTTTTCATCCAGTGGGCGTAAAGGCAACACAGCCAAAGTGGATTGAGATGAGTCAACTGAAGATAAAGTTGCAACAAAATCCACCCCAAAAGTAAGCTGGTCGTTAACGACCACAACCGCACCACCAGGACCGGATAAAGTCACTTCCGCACCACCAGGACCGGATAAAGTCACTTCATACATTTTCACAGAAGTCGGGGTAATAGAACTGGCATCAATAGCCGTACTAAAGCCACTCGACATAGGAGCCACCGTTGAAAAACCATCAACAGCATTAAGCGCTACCTGTGGATCTGATAAATTAGTTTCATCGGCTACTGGAATATTTAATGTGCCATCCACAGAACCCGCAAAGAGAAGATTATTAGGAAAAGGAATCACTGAATTCGATGGATCAAAAGATGCAGTAGGATTTACAGCTCCATTAGAGGCAGGAGTCGTTTCTACAATTGAATCCTGTAAATGTTCAGTCGGTCCCGGGTCACAGGCTGAAACTAGAGCAACGGCTGCCAGTGTTACAAATATATTTGTTATTTTCATTATTTTATTCTCCATCCTAATACTCCCAGTTCAGCTGAACACTGAATATGTTAACAGAAGCTTCGTATTCACCCGTTAATGTGGCAGCAAGGGTTGGAACACTACTTTCAAATTCATTATTTGTTTCTGCGGTATCCATCACTAAATGAGACACACCGATATCAATTGATAAACCATCATCTAACTGATTGCTCACACCAAATGAAAACCAGGTACGGTCAGTTCCGGGTAAACGTGGTGTTCTACGTTCGGCACTTGGAACAGGCGATTCATCATAAGCTATGCCTACACGATATATAGTATCTTCTGCATATTGATAATCTAAACCCAGCGAATAACGCATGACGTCTTCCCAGGTATTGGTGGTAACGGAATCAGGTTGACTATTATTATCATATTCAATTCTTAGTTCTTCATAAGAACTCCAGCCCGTCCAGGTTGCATCAGCCAGATAGGTAATGCTATCAACCTGATGCGCATAACTGACAGAAAAACTGGCCGGTAAGTTAACAGTCGCATTAAGACCTGTATCTACAAACAGGTTTCCCGCATACACAAAAGCAGCTGAAGTAGGAACGGTAAAATCAGCATCGCCTTCAACGTTCATTTCTACCTCTGATCTATAAGCAATACCAATAGTACTTTGATCGCTTATTTTATACTTTAACCCAAGGTTAAACCCTACCGAAATATCACCCAGATTATCGCCTGTCAATTCTGCAAAACCATCGCCAGATTGGGGCAGTGAGCCAATACCAGCACAAGTTTCATAATTAAACTGAGCCATACAAATAGCCCCGAAATCAATTGCACTGGAAAGAGTAACCGTACCCAGCATGACATCTATACCACCACCGATCGACAATTTGTCGTTAACTTTATACGCCAGGCTTGGATTAATATTGATAATGGCAAGATCAGAGACTACACCATGATATCGACCTGCCCAGTCATCGGCATATTCGGTAGCCAGACCGAAAGGCGAATTAACAC
>Ga0209685_1001167_pt1 | contig 12808 bp, 29 predicted proteins | sample SaaInlV_DNA_120m_FD_184685 | JGI IMG/M metagenome (GOLD analysis project Ga0209685, IMG submission 184685) | Marine microbial communities from expanding oxygen minimum zones in the Saanich Inlet - SI075_LV_DNA_120m (SPAdes) (version 2) | ecosystem: Environmental > Aquatic > Marine > Unclassified... | reverse complement strand
TAAGACTGCCATTTGGTCTAGGTATTGAGAGAGATATTCATTGGGAAGCGAATAAGTCGCTAATGGATTACGCCAACGATGCCCGTGAATACGGTTACATCAGAGCATAGGAGAGAAAATGAATAAGAAGGAAGAGAAGCAAATGGCAAGAGTTATTGCCCTAAATAAAAAGCTTAAAGAGGAATTGTTAAAGTTTGAAGTTAAGTACAGTTTTGCATTAGATATGCTTATTGCTTTTGGAAAATTGGCAGGCGTTGATAATAACAAAAAGGAGTTAGATGAAAGGTTTGACGAGATGTTAGACAATTTTGATATAGATGAAGAGAATGAAGTTCTTATTAACAAACGACTAAGGCATTAAAACAAGGAGATAAAAATTATGATAACTACATCATTAACTGGAGCAGAGATAAAGGCTTTAAGGAAAGAATACGGACTCACGCAACGTGGTTGTGCAGAAATTGTAGGAATTGGAATACGTCAATGGCAAAAGTTTGAAGAGGGAAATCAAACGTGCAAGAAATTGTACATTGATGTTTTGAAACGTCACATGGAGGAAAAGTAATGGGTAGGTTTATAGAGAAAGACGCTTTACAGAATTGTTGGGTAGGATTGGCAAACGGTAAATTTCACAAAAATATGATAATGTTAGAAGACGGTATTAAGCTTAGTGATTCAAGTTTTGAAATACTTTGCTCTATAGCATACAAGCCAGTTTCTCGTTCCGAGTTAATGAGATGCCGATACTTTTCTGATATAAGCTTATCCACAATAAAGAGAGCTGTAACTGAACTTTTAAAGAGTGGTATTGTTGTTGTTGTTGTTGATAAGAATGATAGAAGGAGAAAGATATTAACATTGGTGAACAAGACATGAATTATATTCAAAATATGATAGGCTGTTTGACGGATGGCGGTGTTTATGGATACAAGATTCAGATAAGAAGTGGAGCTAATAATGATTCAACTACTTGGATTAACATTGATAGAAAAAAGTTAGAGAAAATTAAGCGTATTTTGACAGACGATAAATCACATATCTCAGAATAATTCTGTAGAATATATATCGCCTCCATAGGTAAGATTCATCAGCGGGAGTAATTACCCGCTACTTTATCTTTTAAGTGGGGCGATGAATCAACTTAATGAGGAGACAAATCAATGGCACAAAGCCGTCCGTCAATTATCTTACACTTAGATAGTTTAGACATCCTAGATAAATTAACACCCGACCAAGGGCTTGAACTTTTTAAAGCAATTAGAGACTACAACCAAGGTAAAAAATTAGAACTTTCGCAAATAGTCGATATAGTTTTCACACCATTTAAGAACCAATTTGATAGAGATTGTGAGAAGTATAATAACATTTGTGAGCGTAACAAAGCCAATGGCAAGAAAGGTGGAAGACCGAAAAACCCAAATAACCCAACCCCTTTTTTAGAAACCCAAGAAAACCCCAAAAACCTTAAGAATAAGAGTAAGAATAAGAGTAAGAATAAGAGTAAGAGTAAAGAGCTTTTACTAGACACACAGATTTTTATTAATGAAGGTTATAAAGAAGAAACGATAAATTCACTAATTGAGCATAGACGAGATGTAGTGAAAAAACCAATATTGACAAATCGTATGATGCGAGGATTGTTAAACGCTTTAACCGAGTATTACAAACATTGGAAAATTACACCAGAAGATGCTGTTGAGTATTATCTCTCAAAAACGTGGGCTTCGATAGACCCCGAATACAAATACCCGCATAGGCAGATGAAGCAGATTAAAGAAACAGACAGCCTTTCTTATAGCGATATAAGCAAAGCATTAAAAGAGAGAAAAAATTCCACAGGAATGGAGCAAGATAGTAAGATTTTAAATTTAACCAAACAAATGGGAGTGTAGAAAATGTACCAAAAAAACGGAGATTACAGAGAAGAAAAGTTAGATGTTGCTATTGTGGCAGCAGATATAGCTGACTGGTCGATAACAAGATACGGTTATTTTATCAATTCAAGTATTGATAAATTAGAGATGATAGAGGCTTTTTCCGAAGAGCTGGGAAGACTGCCTAGCAATTGTCTGAATTACGTGCAAAAAGCAAAAGACGAGTGGATTGATTTATCTCATAAAAGACCGCCAACAATGCCCGATTTTTTGCAGATGTTGAGAGCGTTTAATAATCATGATGTTAATAAAAACAAAACACCAAGGATTGAGCAGAAAGAATCGCCACCAAGTTTAACCGCTGGTAGATGGGATAACGCTGATACTGATGAGAAGAAAAAAATGTTCTTTAAGTCATACAAAAGCTCAGAAACATCGCAAGCAACAAAATGGGTCATTCGAGAATGGCTACGTGAAAAGGGTGTTGATGAAGCTAAAATAACTTCAATGTTAGGTTAGGGAGGCTGTTGTGAAAATAAATCTAAAGAAAATGGATTCAGTATTAATCCCTGATGATGAAGATACTGGAGACTGGATTAATAAATTGAAATATGGTCAAGTTATATCAGCAGACTTTAAAAAACCGAGAAATTATGAATTCCATAAGAAATATTTTGCGTTAATTAAGTTCGCTTATGAGAATTGGTCGCCAAGCCCTATTCAGGGGATAAGACTAGAGCCAAAAAAGAATTTTGAAGCTTTTCGTGAAAGTCTGACAATTGGAGCGGGTCATTACGAAGTCGTGTTTATGATTAATGGAGAATACAAGCCAAAAGCAAAATCCATATCATTTGCTAAGATGAATGAAGAATCATTTAATGAGTTTTATTCGGAAACGATAAATGTGATTCTCGATAAGGTTTTAACGAACTATACAAAAGAGGATGTTGATAAAGTGGTTGAAGAAGTGATGAGGTTTTACTAATGAGTGATTTATTGAAAGTATTGTTTATGTTTTACTTGATATTACCTTTTGTTATCGCAATTGCAATATTTCACTATGACTTGTGGTTGTGGGTTGTAGAGAAAATAATTGAGAGGATATGATATGGATGAGTTTGACAAGATAACAAGAGACCTTGAGTCTATGAATGATATTTATGAGAGTGTAGATAAGGATGAAATGAGCGCTTGTTACTTTATGGCTTTACGGTCACTTGCGAATAAAGATGGTATTGTAGGTGTTCACAATGAGATTATGAGTGAACTACTCAAGACACAAGAAAGCGCAGGGGTAAAACATTGAAGGCTAAAGAAAGAAAGAAAAGGTTTAATGCTTTATCAGAACACGGTTGTTGCATTTGCAGAAGACCAACGGAGATACACCACTTGTTAGGATTAAGATATAGTGGAATGAGTCAAAAGGCTAAAGATGAAGAAACCATACCGCTGTGTGTTGACCACCATAGAGGCGCACAAGGAATACATCATTTAGGAATGAAAGAGTGGGAGACTACATACGGTGAGCAAGCTTACCATCTTAAACAGATAAATAAGTTACTAGAATTTGGAGCAGGTTTATAGGATTCGAACCTATGTCTTTATGCGGGAAGCATATTGTTCTACCATTGAACTATACCTGCAGAATACCCCCCCACAATCTTTGACGGGTCAGAGGGGCAAATACCAAACAAATGGTGAAAGTAATTATAGCAGACGGAAAAAATGAAAGGCAAATAATTTTAAAAAAAACGGGGAAAACTGAAAAAAACACTTGACGAAGACGACTTTATACCGTATAGTTACACCTATGGACATCAAAAATCCATATAACCAAAAACCAAATAGGAGATACAAAATGAAACTAACTTACGAAACTACACGAGGCAATATCAAAACCGTAACAGGTTTAGTTGAACACATTACCCGTAGAGGCACAAAGTATTACACTAAAGATGATTTAATTTTCCATATCGGTATAACCGTTGAAGTAAAGAATGTGTTATCACTTCATCCAAGACTAACTGGTCATACAGTTTCTTTGGAGGCATAATGGATACTATGACTACTACCGATTACCAAATCGAAGAGGATGAAGCTAATCGTAGAGAGGCTTGTTATGACACAGCCCTAAACGAATACTTAGAAATCGCTGAAAAGATAAAACAAAAATTTGAACACTTTTTAGATGACACGCCTATTTGTGATGTTGACTTTAACAAGTTAAGAATAATGTTTATTTGTTATGAATTAATGGCGTCAAAGGCGAACTACCATTATGTTGATGACTATGACGATATTGAATACGACTTCACTGAAGAGTTGAACGCCATGCTTCTTGATGAATACGGATGGGAGGTTTAATCATGCCAATAGAAGATAAACAATTACTAACTTTTGTAGGCACATTTGTTTTTATTTGCCTAACCATTGTTTCATTAATTAACATTTACGGAGTATAAGTTATGGGATATTTTTCAGATTTAGATATTGATGAGCAAGAACATAACGCTCACATACAAGACCAAGAACCCGACATGAAGTCATATATGAAAACTGAGCAATACGCTAAAGAGTTTGATGATGCGTTCGGAAATCCACTAGAGCAGATTGATGCTATTATCGCTAGTTTAGGGGGTAAGTCATGAGTTATAGCAAAGGTGATGAAATTGAATATGGCGTTGTTAGTGATTGTTGTGGCGCTGAGGTGATATACCAAGACATATGTAGTGACTGTAAAGAACACTGCGACCCTATAAATGAAGAGGAGGAATCATGAGCCAAGACCAAAGACTATTAGATTATCTTAGAGATAATAAACAGATTGACCCACTTACATCATGGAAGGAGTTAGGCATCTACAGACTATCTTCTTGTGTCCACAGACTGCGTAAGCAAGGTTGGGATATAAATACAGGACGTAAGGCAATTATTAACTCGCATGGAGAGTCATGTGTTGTTGCCCTATATAAGTTGAGAACGTCATGAGTGACTTAATTAAAATGGTTGGTGTTTTTTCAAACGAATCCATGAGACCGCCAATGATTTCAATTTCCGAGTTGTGGGGCAAAAAAAGAATAGAGTTGTTACATTGGCAACATGATAGTAATTTAAGAAATCAAGATATTGTTGGAGATGATATAGGCATATCTTTTTGGTTTGAGTTAGATGGTAGTTTTGTAGATATTGAAGCCACTAATAATTTTAACCCGATTAATGTTTATAACAACCTAAGCAAAATGAAAGAAGAGGGGGAGATATGATTTTTGAAATATTAGTAGGCTTGATGATATTGTTCCAAGCATGGGTTTGGTATATGATTTTAGGAGATGACGAATAATGGCAAGTGACTTAAAAAATATGCTGATGGTTCTTACTAGCGCAAACAGTAAGCTTACCGTTTCACGTCGTGGTTTTCGTAGAGTTGTAGTATTAGAAGGCCACGTTGGTAGAAATGATAAATTAATTAAATCATGTAAGGCGGTGTTTAACTTTGAAGAGGACACTGATAAATTTATAGGTATGGGTTTAGAGGTTGAACTTGAATCTGATGAACCAAAAAATAAAATTAAAGATATTGCTAAACAATTAAAGGGAGAATGAATATGGGCGCAATAACCGAGCCGTGGCAGATAGCACTTTACAGAATGAAGGCGCTAACTAAGGCATTAGAACTAGAAACAAAAGGGCTAAAGAGAAGAGGCAAATCAGCATACTCAATAGCAAAAGAGCAATACAGCCTAACAGGAAACAAGATGACTGTATTAGAAAAACTAAATGCCTTATACAAGGCGGAAAAGGAGATGTGGAAATGATAGAATTAAAACTATTAGAGTTTAGGCAAAAATCGGTAGCGGTTAAGAAGAACGCAAAAAACCTGTTTTTTAAGAATAACTACGCAGATATAAATAGCGTGATTGAGTCAATTACACCTGTGCTTAATGAGCTTGGTTTAGTATTTACTCAATGTCCAAATATAAAAGATGGAATGGACGTTTTAACGACACGAGTCATTGTCGCAGATGACCCTAAAGAGTTCATAGAGTCTAACGTAAGATTACTACTTCCTAGCGCAGATATGCAAAAGCTAGGTAGTGCTATAACATACGCTAGAAGATACGCATTAATATCTATGTTTGGACTTGAGACAGAAGATGATGATGGGAATATGGCATCTGGTAAAGTTTCAAAAAACAATACAAAAACACCAAATAAGGCGTATAATAAAACACCTACACAAGCATTGAATGAAAGAGTTAATAATGCTTTTGAGATTTTAGATAAAGCCAAAAAAGATGGGGATATAGCAACGGCAAAAAAGGTTTTCAAACAAGCAGAATCAGAGAACTTAATACAGGTTCAAGATAGATGTATTAACTTGTTTGGGGATAAGTTAGATTAGAAATTAGTGAGGTTGACAACCTTCCATTAGTCGGTGGCGTTTCATGAATTCCCCAAGAATTTGTCTCCCCGTCATCGTTAGGTTCAGAGAAATAGTCCGCTTGATAGCCGTAAGCTATCACTTAATTTACTAAATAAATAGGAGAAAGAAGATGTCAGATTACGACAATACAAACACCGCATTAGCATTTGTTGATAACGGGTTATTCTGCGCTGAAGGCGTACAAGCAAAAGGCAGGTCGCCAATCTTAACAATCAAGGTAAACTTTGATGGAATTGAAAAGGAAATTGGCTTATGGTTTTCAACAGATAAAGAAACAGGGCAATACCGAATCACTAAGAACGGTAGCAAAATGTTAACTGGAAAAATTAAAGAGCCATACGCAAAACCGGACGAGCAATCAGTAGCATCACCACCACCCGCAGTAAATGGGGTTAATCAGTTTGATGATGATATTCCTTTCTAAGTGGGGCTAATAAGTAAAGCGAGGGCTATCGACATATTAAACGATAGCCTTTTCTACATCTGTAATGACAGATATTGCCTAGTGCCTGAAAAGAGCATGAGACAGTATCGTTACCATGTGGATAAGTGGCAACCGAAACTTGATAAAGAACTTGAGATAGGTTTGGTTTTAACACCTGTTGAGACGGATGGATTCGGGGTAACTTACAAAGGTGATGACGGTAAACAATACCGTATAGATGTAGATTGGCAGGTGAGGTCAGAACTTCAGTATGGATTTTTAACAATGAATCATTTACAAGGTTTTGAGATGCCGTGGCTAGATGACTATTCAATAGAGGATGTAGAGGAAGCGGTACAGGCTAATGAGTTTGTATTTGCTAAAACTATGCCAAAGAATCCACACTATTACGCAGTACGCAAGAATTGGGTTGGGAAGATGCCTTATGATGATTTCGTATTATTGATAAGAAAGTATGGTTATAATGAAAACTTTAGAGGATGGGCATACCGATTATGGGATGTTATTGACCACAAGTATTGGTCAATGGGCGCACCTCTAGCACTAACTGTAATAATAAACAGGAAGCCGATTGTATGAATTCAGAGAATTTTTACGATTCCATTGCGGAGCAATACGATTCATATTTTTCCGATGAAGAATCAAAAGCGCAAGACCAGCGCATAAAACAACACTTACTCTTACTTAAAGAGAAGCGTATCTTAGACATAGGATGCGGTACAGGTTTGCTTTTAGAAACAATGGCAGTAAGTGAGCATCAGTATCTTGGCATTGACCCTTCTCATGGAATGGTAGGCATCCTAAATAAGAAATTTCCAGAGTACGAAACAAGAGTTTGTACTTTAGAGAAATACGGTTTTAGAAGAAACCATACAGCCTTCGTATCTTTGTTTGGTTCTATGAATTACGTTAATCCCGATTATTTCAACTCTCAATTCAAATTCATAGAAGATGACTATTACTTAATGTTTTATTCTAAAGGGTATTCGCCTGTAACTTATGAATATGCTGGTTCTAGTAGTAATCATTTCAAGATAGAAGAATACAACCTAGAGGGTGGTCACACATATACCGAAGGAAATTACACTATCTTTACGAGTTTAAAACTATGAGAATATATAAACAGAACAACGTGTTTGATGAAGCCCTAAAAAGGATTCGTTGGTTATATGATGAATTTGATGATGTGGTTGTATCGTTTAGCGGTGGCAAAGACTCGGTTGTCGTATATGAATTAACTTTAATAGTGGCACGAGAGCGCAATAGACTACCCTTAAAGGTATTATTCCTTGACCAAGAGGCGGAACTTCAAGCAACTATAGATTTGATGGAAGAGGTGATGACCTCGGACGAAGTAGAGCCTATGTGGTTTCAAATGCCTATGAAAATCTTTAATGCGACCTCAAGTGATGACCCGTGGATATTCTGCTGGGATAAAGACAAAGAGGATGTGTGGATGAGACCTAGAGTGCCATACGCTATTACTGAAAACGTATATGGAACTGATAGATTCAAGGCTATGTTTACAGCTATTATGAAACACGACTTTGCGCCTAAGTCAGTCAACATTGGTGGCGTTAGAGGTGAAGAGTCTCCGGCTCGTTTATTATCTTTAACTGGTGCTGTGACATACAAGGGTGAGACGTGGGGTAAGTTACTAGACAAGGATAATGACAAATATACTTTCTACCCTATCTATGACTGGAGTTATACAGACGTATGGAAATCAATTCACGATAACAACTGGAAATATAACAGGGTTTACGACCAACAGTTTAGTTGGGGTGTTCCGGTACTGGAGATGAGAGTATCAAGTTTGTGCCATGAGACATCTGTATCTAATCTTAAATACCTTCAAGAAGTGGAAAAAGAAACATGGGTTAAGTTAACTCAACGTCTCAAGGGAATTGACACCGAAGGCAAGTTTGGCAAAGACTTGGGATGCCCTAAACAACTACCGTATATGTTTAAGACGTGGCACGAGTATAGAGGCTATTTGGCTGAGAACTTGTTGCCGGAAGGTGTTGGCAAGGATAAGATATTAAAACGCTTTAAAACGTGGGATTCTTGGTTTGGGCATTTACAAGGATATTACAGGGTTTGTATTAATACAGTCCTAAAGAACGATTATCACTTCACTTTGTTGGATAACTACAGAGTGGCAAACAATAAGAAAAAAAAAGATGTAACGGAGGATATGTATGTCTAATGAAAGAGACTCACAACCAATCAGCCATGTCTTATGGATTGACCTAGATAAGATTGAGGCTAATAATTACAACCCAAACTCAGTAGCAAAGACAGAATTGAAGTTATTACAAACATCCATTTTGGCAGATGGTTATACACAACCAGTCGTAACATTCTATGACGAAGAACGAGATATGTACACAATCGTTGACGGGTTTCATAGATTCACTTGTTGTAAGATTAACAAAGAGATTAACCGTAGAACTGGAAACAAACTACCTATCGTTGTAATCAAGAAAGATATCAATGACAGAATGGCATCAACTGTGCGACACAACAGGGCTAGAGGCAAACACTCGGTTGAAGGTATGAGTGACATGGTATTCAAAATGCTAGAGAATGGAATGTCAGATGCTGAAATTTGTTCAGAGTTAGGCATGGAGGCTGAAGAGATTATAAGACTTAAACACCTTACAGGATTCTCTAAGTTATTTGCTAACGTAGAATACAGAACCGCTTGGGAATCAGACAAACAACTACGATTAAGAAAGGAATATATAGATGGAAACGACAAAGATAAAGATTAGTGATTTAAAGCCTTACAAAGGTAACGCTAGAATCAATGATAAAACAGTTGAGAAACTGGTAGATGCTTATGAGAGATATGGCTATGTAGTTCCAATAGTAGTAGATCAGAATAACGTGGTTGTAGCAGGACACGCTAGACTAAAGGCTGCCCAAAAACTAGGCTGGAAAGAGATTGATTGTCTAACGTCAGATTTGTCAGATGAGAAGAATAAAGAGTTCCGTGTTATTGATAACAAGATTCAAGAAATATCAGAATGGAATGATGAGTTATTGGTTGTTGAATTAAGAGCATTAGATTACCTAGTGTCAGAATTTGACATGAAGATTGAATCAGCCCTAACAACTAGCTTCGGTTTAGATGTAAGCGAAGTAACAGATGAAGATATTAAAAAGTCAGCAGATGGTTTTGATAATGTATTTGGCGATAGAGTAGATAAAGCACAAGATAGGATTGTAAGTATTTGCTGTGAGCATTGCGGTACTGAATTTGGTGTTGAAGCAGAGAAGGTAGGACTATGAATATTGTAGATATAAAACTAGATGACATTACTCCGTACTGGAGAAACCCTAGAGACAACGATGAAACTGTACCAGCCCTAGTAAAGTCAATAGAGAGATATGGATTCAGAGTGCCTTTGATTCTTGATAGGCAGAATACAATCATTAGTGGTCATACCCGATTCAGAGCAGTAAGAGAATTAGGATGGGATACAGTACCGTGTGTAATAGCAGACATAGACGACAAGAAGGCTAGAGAGTTAAGAATCATTGATAACCGTATTCATGAATTAACAGAATGGAACGAGGATGAACTTCAAAAGGAATTAGACAGCATTATAAACTTGAGTGAAACGCTCAACTTCTTTGAAGGAACATTAGACGGTGTATTTGGAATAGCGACAGAAGACATGTCAATGGAGTTAGATGTAGAAGACGTAGCAGATGAAGAGCCTAAAGAAGATGTATTAGTAATCTGCCCTGTATGTATGGAAATGACAAAGGTTATCCCTGTATGATTGTAGAGCAAACTCGGATTATAGTAGCCACAACAGGGGATAGACCAACACTACTATTTGCGTGTCTTAATTCATTGTATAAACTGATGCCGGAATACAAGGTTGTGGTGGTCGCTCAAGAAACACCGGACATTGTAAAAAAGAACCTCCTAACATTACAAAAGATTAGAAAGGAATGGGGGTTAGAGTTTGTATGGCATGATAAGAAGTCGGGACCACATTCTGCAAAAGTGTCTGTATTAGAGAAATACCCCGATACAGAATTATGGGTTTCAATGGATGACGATATGGAAGTCATTAAAGAAACTAATTACAAAACAGCATTAGAGAAAGCATTAGAAAGCAAAGTAGGAATTATTAGCTGTAACTGGGTAAGAACCGAATCATTAATAGCGAAGAGGGATAACAAAGATAAGTTCGTTTCGCAAAAACTCATATACACAGGTGGAGGTTTTGTATTTTCTAAGAAGATAGCTAAACTTGTTTTACAACTACCAAATAGACCATATTCATTTGATGACTGTTTGTGGGCGGGCGTTGCTTATTCAGAGGGATATACCAACTATAGATATTTAGGGAGTTTATGTATTCATAGGGTGTGTTCAAAAGGTGGAAGGCAAAGTTTTTTAATGAAGTCTGAGTCAGCATTGCCACCGGATGGATATGTAATTATGACACCGTGTAAAAAGCAGATGTACCCATACAAAACAGCAAATTATTATATGCCAAAGCCTAACGAGGTTCATCCCGATGCTGAAGCAAATCACATACGAAATAAGAAAGGATAGACAATGGATACATCACAAAGACCAGTAAGAAAACAGATAACTGAAGATAACAAAAAGAACTTCTTAAAAGCCTATAAAGAGAGTGCTGGAAACATTGCTCACGCTTGTAGGGCAGCGAATATAGATAGACAAACCTACTATAATTATATTGGGAAATTCGACTCCTTTAAAAAAGAGTGCGATAATATCAAAGAAGAGAACATTGATTTTGCTGAATCTGTACTAATGGGTGAGATTAAAAACAAGAACATGACGGCTACTATTTTCTTCCTTAAAACCATAGGTAGAAACAGAGGGTACATTGAAAGACAAGAGATGGATATTGATGGAGACATGAATCTAGTCGTTGAGTTTATTGACCCAGATGCCGACTAAAAAACCTTCAGTAAGAATACCGAGAGTATTTAAACCACTATGGAAGCACTATAGATATAAAGTTTATTATGGTGGGCGTGGTGCGGGTAAGTCTTGGAGTTTCGCATTAACACTTCTAATCATGGGAGTGAAACAACGTAAGCGGGTTTTATGTACTCGTGAGGTACAAGGCTCAATGAAGCAGTCTGTACATAAGTTGTTATCCCAATGTATTGAGATATTAAAACTTGGCAGTTTCTATAGGGTAACCCGTGACGGTATCTTTGGCAGGAATGGTACTGAGTTTATTTTTCATGGATTAAAGCACGACCCGATGCAAATCAAGTCTTTAGAGGGTGTGGATATTTGTTGGGTGGAAGAGGCTCAAAAGATTAGTAATGAATCATGGGATATTCTAATACCTACTATTCGTAAAGCAGGTTCAGAGATATGGGTATCGTTTAACCCAAACCTAGAGACAGACCCAACCTATGTTAAGTATGTTGTTAATGAGCAAAGAGATAACGCATTAGTTGTTAAGGTTAATTATTGGGATAACCCGTACTTTGGTGATGAGTTAAGGGAGGAGTTAGAATATCAAAAAGAATTAGACTATGACGATTATCTTCACATCTGGGAAGGGCATTGTAAGACTTCATCTGAATCACAGATATTTAAAGGTAAGTTTGCCGTTGAAGAGTTTAAAGCACCGGAAGGCGTTGTATTCTATTACGGGCTAGACTGGGGTTTTTCACAAGACCCAACAGCCGTATTAAGATGTTATATCATTGATAGGGAACTTTACATTGACTATGAATCTGGTGGCACTCAAGTTGAGTTGGATAGCACCTATAAGTTAATTGATGCCATACCGCAGTCAAAACAATATACAATAAGAGCAGATTCAGCACGACCAGAGTCTATATCTTTCGTTAAAAGACAAGGATATAAGATTGAATCTGTCCATAAGTGGGCGGGTAGTGTTGAAGATGGAATTGAGCATATTAGAAGTTTTAGGAAGGTACATATTCACACTAGATGTTTACAGACAGCAAGTGAGTTTGTGAAATATAGTTACAAGGTTGACAGAGTTACCGGAGATATATTAC
>Ga0209685_1001149_pt1 | contig 12985 bp, 10 predicted proteins | sample SaaInlV_DNA_120m_FD_184685 | JGI IMG/M metagenome (GOLD analysis project Ga0209685, IMG submission 184685) | Marine microbial communities from expanding oxygen minimum zones in the Saanich Inlet - SI075_LV_DNA_120m (SPAdes) (version 2) | ecosystem: Environmental > Aquatic > Marine > Unclassified... | reverse complement strand
TCACCCCATCTTTCATTGGGCGGATAGCCTCAATAGAGCCAGGCGTTTTACCCAGCATTAACTTTGCCTCTTTGCCCACTGCGATCACAGTTTTTTCCAAAGAGCCTTTATCGTCACGCACAGCAACAACTGATGGCTCATCCAATACCAACTCATTATCTAAATAAATAAGCGTATTTACCGTACCTAGATCAATAGATAAACGCCGTGATTTGATTAATCCAAACATAAAACTTCCTTAAAAAAAATACAACTGATAACAACAACTAATTTACCTATTTAGATACGCTGTGCATTTTCTACACAATCAAAGTAGTTATCCCATCGGCCGGGTGAAAACAAAGTGCCTAAAGCATCAAATGGGCCTATGTTGTACAGGTTGCCACTAAACAGCGCTTCTTTAAATCTAACAACATTACTCTCAGACAAGTTCAGCTTGCTCTTGCAAGTGTTATGCATATCTTCGGTGATGATAATGCCTAAGCTTGTTTTACTAATCACTTCTTGCTCGATAATCTCATCACTGGATATAGCTATCGAATCAAGCGAATCAAATGATTCGACCGGGCCAAAATCACGCGGATCACCGCCTGCCATTACGTTAGCTGTTAATACAAGCGCCGCCACACCGCTTGATAAGATCTTCAGTTTGTTCATTGGATAACTCCATTAAATAAACTGAATTATATTTTTTGATTGTTAAGCGAAAATGAAGATTAGATGTTTTGTTGGTGAAGTTGTTAATTTAATAGGTAGTGCCCTATTAAGCATTGTGTCATCTTAATTTCTTGAAAGGAAAATTTTACATAAAACCTGTTTGTCATTTTTTTGACATAAAACAACTCAATTAAAGATATTTTTATAAGCTCAGGTGTGTAATTAAAAGAAACAGTTAATTTGCATAATTAAATTATGCGGGAAACATTTAGAAACTAACCTCTATTAACAAATACAAATTTTCTTTTATCAATCTTTTGTTCACCATCCCATCGGTAAGCGACTAATCTAGCATTAGGATCTTTAGCATCTGCAACACTATAGTCTAAACAGGCAATATTCTCGGCTAAAGGTTGAATATCGCCCTTCATCCAGTAGTGTCCTAAAAATACTGGCTTATCGTCATGCGCATAATCAATTAGATGATCGCCGCTAATTGGATCATTGGGAATCTGGGTTAGGGCATCATCAGGCCCAAAGAACACTTCTTTATAAGTTTTGGCTTTACTATCCCACCAACGAGTTCGAATGTGCCTTCTAGGGTTTTTATCTTTATCTAAAAAACTTTGACCATTTGGCAAAGGTATCTCCTTGCCTTTTAATAGCGTTTCTATCGCATCGTATTGCCAAGTGTCTTTGATGGATGATTGCTGCATCAGATCATCAGTTAGTACTGGTTTTCCAACCTTAGAGATAAGATTAAAATCCCAACAAGCATGCACAACACGCAAACCATCCAAATCTAGCCATAGAGGCAAAGTTTTGAACCACTCAATAACATCTTCTTTTTCATTGGAATCGTCTGCATAAGCCACTAAAAAAGCTTTGTGTTGCTTAGTGTGCTTGTCATTGTGTGAGCGTAAATACTCGCCCTTCTTATTTTTAGTGTAATAAGCAATGGCATTGTATTCATGATTACCCATTACACTGAGTGCGTGTCCACGCTCAATCATAGGTCGTACAATATCAATCACTTCCCTTTGATGGTCGCCCCTATCAATAAAATCACCTAAAAATATTATCTTGCGCTCAGTATGTTGCCATACGCCATCAACATTTGAATAAGACAGTTTTTCTAGCAACCTCAATAACTCAGGCTCCTGACCATGGATATCACCAATTAGGTCATAACTTTGTTTTTTCATATTTTTTTTATTTTTGAGTTTTTTGGACTTTGAAAAGCGAAACACTCGCTTAATCCAGATTGGTTAAGAATTAACCTCACAGTGAAATTATAACACCTTATATTTAATTTTAAAAGTTAGTACTTTAATTATATTTGATCTGAATAGTTGTTCTAATCTCTTAATTAATCTAACCCTATTTATGTTCTTATGCATTATTGATGTTAAAATTATTAACCATGAAAGGGTTGTTTATTAGTGGCAGTGGTACCGATGTTGGTAAGACATTTATCGCTAGCCACCTTATTCGTGTGCTGAATCCTGAGTGTCGTGTCGTGGCAAGAAAACCTATTGAAAGCGATTGTATAAAAACACCACAAGGCTTAGTTCCAAAAGACGCAACTTTATTAAACAATGCTTGCGCCCTCCCTCAGTCTATTGAAAAAGTTTGTAAGTTTAAATTTGAGGCTTGTGTTAGTAGTGAAAAAGCAAGCATAGGCCAAGGCGTTAAAGTTACACTAGATGATTTGGTTACTGCATCACTTTCAGACAATATAGAGGACTTTGTAATTGTTGAAGGTGCAGGCGGGCTTTATTCTCCAATTGCAGATCAGTTGCTTAATATAGATTTAGCAGTAGAACTCGCTTTACCAGTCGTAATTGTAGTTAAAGACGAGCTTGGGGCTATCAACCAGGCTTTATTAAGTCTTAGAGCTGCTAAAGAACACAATGTTGATGTGGCCATGTTGGTGTTAAATCAACTCAACTCTAATAATTTGGATAATGCGGAAGCAATTGAAAGATATACAGGGATTGATGTGGTAGTCTTTAATAAAGAAAATCAGAATGATTTTATTGTGGCAACACTTGCTTTAGTCAAGCAAGGTTAGATTAGGTTTTGATTTATTGTCTTGTCCGGAGTACCGCTCACCTGCTTCAAAAAAAAGCTTTCGACGATTTGACCTATAGCGCTCTTTGATTGTTGCTATCAAATTTTCTCGTAGTTTCTAAAATTTTGGACACTTCTTTACGCTCATCCTCTTTTGATAGGGATTTTTTTAAATCAAAAGGAATAACATTAAGAATCAACTCTCCTTCGTAAATAAATTCATCAAGAGAGTTTTGGAAATTTGGGTTGGATGGATATATCAATACGAGTCCAGGGTCTCCTTTTTCAGACGAAGCATATTTCTTACCATATGCATATAACTGATACATGTCAGATTGAGAAATGTTGTAATTACCTCTCTCTTTAGAATCGTCCAATAATTTCCATTTTGTATCAAATATAATTCGATTATTGGTAGCAGTATTTGTAGCAACAATGTCAGGTTTCAGTCCAAACTTTTCTTTATTTTTGTGATTTGATACTAAATAATACGATTTGTCTTGAGTTTTTATTTCGTGTCCATCTGCATATGTTTTCATTAAAGACCCAATGTAATCCTCAAAAATTCTTTCCATTGGGAATAGAATAGCCATATTCTTAGAATCACCGCTAAAATTTGTAAATGACTTATTTGTTAAGAATACTTCAGACCATGAAATAGCATTTTGATAATTGGCAAATAGTCTATTGCTAATATTTACTTTTCTCAAATCAGTAATAAAATCTTTTGATTCATCTATTGAGTCAAAATGATGAAGTAACTGAAAAATATTGGTTCTATTAAAATGTGATTTTGAAACCCTAGTGAGTTTTATTAACGTTGATTTGACCAACTGATTGTGCGCCATGTTCTCAGAAAACTCATCAAATTCACAATAAAATCTTGCTTTATTAGAATGGTTATGTTTTATGTTCAAAGAGTTTACAATCTTTCCTTTTAAAAAATTTAAATTTTCCTGATTAGCAACATATTGTGATTTAACGCCAACCCTAATTATTTTCTTTATTTCGTTAATATAGTTCTCTATAAATATCTCCAATAAAGGGAAGCTAGGCGATGTTTTTAGATGAGCAGAACTAATATGTAAAAAAGGTGAATTCTTAAGCGTACCAAGCATATTCAAAAATATCTTTTTAGTTTTAATTAATTCATCCTCGTAATTCTCATCTTCATTACCGAAAAATATTTTAGGTAATATTTCAAGAGTCAAACCTTTAGATGTTTCAATTACGCCAACAAAGTTTTTTGTTTTTATTTGTCGCTTTTTCCCTTTAGAAAAGATAGAAAACATGCGTTCACCCTCTTTCTTTTCTTCTTGATTTTGCATAATAAAATCAAAGAGGTCATTGAAATGATTTTGTGGTAAATAAATCTCTTTAAGAGATGTAACTGAAGAGTCAACCTCATAATCTTCGAGGGACCTAATAAGACCATATTCAGATATCTCGTAATTTTTTTTCACTAATCAGTTTTTGTATAAACTGATTTGAAAAGTCTTACTAGACTATCTTGATCTAAGTCCAATAGATCAGTCATCTCATATAGAGTCTTTTCATCGTAACCCTCTACAACTTCAGCTTTACCAAATAATGATTTCTGCAGAGCTGGTTTTTTCTTGATAAACCGTTCATGGTTTGCAGGCTTCCAATCTTTGTTCTCTCCCAAAACCAATTGAATTTTTTCGAAATCACCATAGAAGTACTCCATCAATAATGGAATGATTTCTTTTTTGAAAATAAGCGCTAAGTTTTCAATTGTTCGATTTTTCTTAAAATAATCCTTTAAAAAATAGGAGTGTCCAATTGCATGGTCTTTATCTATAAGGAATTCAATTCTTTTATTTATAATTTCGAATAATTGTTCAATTTCAATACCCTCTACACTAATTTTATTCTCAGTTAGCACGCTTGCCTTTGGTGGCATTTCTGTAAACGAAAAACGCCTCCTAAGAGCAGAATCAAGTAAAGCAATTGATTTATCAGCGGTATTCATTGTGCCTAAAATGTATAGATTATTGGGGACGCCAAAAGGTTTTTTACTATATGGTAGTGTTACTTGTTTTGGATGTTCACCGTTATCTTCAAACAATCTTTTAGAAGGTTCGATAAGGGTGATTAAATCTCCAAAAATTTTCGATATATTTCCCCTGTTTATTTCATCAATTATGATCACATACTTATTGGCTTGATCATTCTTAGCTCGATCAGAAATTCTTTTGAATACCCCTTTTTCTATGGAATAAGTTAAATCATTTTTGCCATCTAAATTTGGTCTTATGCCTTCAATAAATTCTTCATAAGAGTATGATTGATGAAAAGTAATAAACTCTATAAATCCTAATTTAACACCACTCTCAAATGATATTACTTCAAAAATTGAAGGAGTTTCTTCTTTCCATTTACCTATAATTGAATTTACTAATTCCAGACCGGCTTTAGTAAGTTTGAAATAGTTGTTAAGTTCATCAGTCTTATGAATTTCAATAAGGTGCAACTCTTCAAGATTTTTTGTAATCCATCCTATCCACTCAAGATCCCTTAATTCTCCTTTATTTTTGGTTTTCTCATTCAAATCAAAATACTCTTGAATTAAATCCTCTTCTACTTGTGTTTTTAACTTACCTGCGGACTTATGACCATAAAGCGTGCCTTTAATTGCCATAAAAAGTGCACAATAAATTGACTTAATAAATCCAGAAACGCCTTCTTCTGTAGGATTGTTAATTATCGCACTTTTATATTCTTCTATAAAAATATCAGGTAGATTCTCTCCTGGATCGTCATGTGTTCTTAAAAATTGAAACCCTTTTTTTATTAATATATCTTGCTCACTTAAATGTTTAACATCAAAATCAGGAGTTACTGATTTATATAAATCTGTATTTTTATTTAGCCAGTTTTTTATTTTAATTTTAAAATTTTTCCCTTTCGAATTGAGCTTAATCTTTCTTCCATCTCTCCAATCATCAACAAATCCAAAGTGCGTAACATATCTATAATGTTGAGGCCAATTAGAACCTTTTAGTTTGACGCGATCATTATCTAAAATATCTACATTTTCAAATTCTGCATCCAAAATATATCCCCAGATATTCAAGATGCGAGAAAGATTCCTATATAAATTTTTACCATTCTGAACATTGTGGTCTTTGTCATTAAAATTCGCTCTAATAAAAGTTACAATTCTATTAAATTCCCCTATTGGGCTAGAGATGTTGTCTTTAAAATTATTTTGGATTATTTCTTTGGATTTTGAAGACATTACAAACGTTTTTCCTGTCCCAGGAGGTCCGTAAAATATTTGATTTAATGGGATGTTCATATTTTTTTTGGTTTTATTATTGTATTTCATTTCTGATGATACATTAATAGCAAAAATATTAGGATAATTATCCTTCACATATTGAATTAGCCCTTCAAGTTGCTCTTTATCCCACATTCTAGAAAAAAATAAATCATGCTGGGGAAGTGATTTTTTGTAACGACCTTGTATGTTTGGAGTTTTTTCCAAGAGTTCTTTTTCATTAAGAAGCAATGTATAGTTAATAAAATTATGGGAATTAATATCTTCTTTTGATTCTAGACCTGAATCTAGAAAGTATTCAATAATTTTAAATGCAGCCTTAACCTTGTCTAATGATTGATAGTCTGTAATACCACCATCTTTTGTAATATTTAAATTATATTTTGTTTTATCCATGATGGCTATTTCAGATATGATTTGATTTTTTCAGCTAGTGCTTTTGCTAAAAGCGGAGGAACGGCATTTCCAACTTGCTTATATTGACTTCCTTTTGCACCTATAAATTCAAAAAAATCTGGAAAACTCTGAATACGTGCCGATTCTCGCGCAGTAGGTATTCTGTTTTCTTCGTAATGGAAGTAATTTCTATGCCCTGTATCAATAGTATTAGAAGGCAATTTGCTATTCATTCTTTGAAATGCCTTATTGTATTTTCTGATATTCCAGTATTCTGCTGGCAAAGATTTAATATTACCTCCGTCAGGAACCATAGAAATTACGCTTTTTGTTTGCTCATTGTGAACTGTAACCTCATGATTTTTAACTGATCTCTTTCCATTACGCATTAATTTTTGGAATTCATTTTTTGAATGACTTGAATATTTTTGGATAGCATCGTCAGTAGATTCAAATAAGTCACTAATAGCATCCCTGGAAGATACTTTGTAGTTATGTTTTTCTGGAAAAGAAAATTGACCATCTAAAAGGCCTACAAAAAATACACGTTGTCTATTTTGAGGGACTCCATAATCCGAAGCATTTAAAATTTGATAGGTTACATTATATCCAATATCTCCAAACCTCTCTACAATGTCATTTACAAAAGCCCCTTTATTTGCAGAAACAAGACCTCTAACATTTTCAATTAAAAAGAACTCAGGTCTTACTAAATCAACAGCCCTAAAGAATTCAAGGTATAAATGATTTCTACTTTCATTTATTTTATGAACTTTATCAGTAGCATTAGATAATCTGGCAGTGCTAAAACCTTGACAAGGCGGCCCCCCTATAATTCCATCTATAGTGTGTTTGTTCATTATTTCGGGCAAAACAATATTATTAAATTGCGTTATATCCATTGACACGCCAACTTTTTCAGCTCTATTATGATTATAAGTTTTGATTGCATCTTCCCAAAAGTCAATAGCAACAACAGGCTGAAACCCTGTCCACTCAAAACCTTGACTTAATCCACCTACCCCAGAAAAGAGATCTATTATTTTCATTTTGTATTCAAATATTTTTTTAAACTTACGGCGACTGCTTTTGCAAGTAAAGGGGGGACTGCGTTTCCAACTTGACGATATTGACTTGTCCTGCTTCCTTCCAAAATAAAATCATCCTTAAAGCTTTGTATTCTTGCCGCTTCTCTTACAGTTGGAATACGATTGTACAAGGGATGAAAATAATTACTGTGTGCATTACCAGTGTCAATAGTTACAGAACAAGCATGTTCATGTAATCTTTTAAACGCAGAAGAATGCCTGTTGTTTCGATTATTTGGGAAAAGATCAACTGGAATATTTTGCCAATTCCCACCTTGAGGGACGTGACTTATTCGTTTTTGAGTCATTTTCGCTGGATATTTTATTTCATGATTATATAATTTTTGATTTTCAGTTCGAAGATATTTAGTATAGTTATTACTGGGTCCATTTGATAAGAGATCAGTTGGAATTTTATCCAGATTATACAATTCTCCAATAGCCTCTATTACTGTTACCTTAGGCTTTGTGTTGAGTTTTTGGAAATCAAATGTTTCCTCAAAATCTTCTCTTATAGCAACAAAAAAGGCCCGTAATCGATTTTGAGGAACTCCATAATCTGAAGCATTTAAAACTTTACAATCAATACTATATCCAAGGTTTTTCAATAAGCTTTCAATTCTATGCTTCGCAAACCCTTTATCTCTTGTCAATATTCCACGAACATTTTCAATAACAACTGCTTTTGGCTTAAGTAACTCTACAAATCTTAAGTACTCAAAAAATAATTTGTTTCTTGGATCTTCATTTTCTTTTTGCCATCTATTTGCTGACGAAAATCCTTGGCAAGGGGGGCCTCCCACTATGATATCAATATCTTTATCTTTAAAATCTTCAAGTATTTTATCATCCGAATATTCTAATAAGCTTTCGCAAACTGCTTTAGATTTTGGAAAATTCTTCTGGAATGTTTTAATAGAATCCGGGTCGATATCAATCCCTCCACTAATATTAAAACCAGCCAACTCAAAGCCAGAGCTAATGCCACCACATCCAGAGAATAAGTCAAGTACATTCATTTACAGTCTTCATTCAAATAGAAAATATTGATATATTAGAGATAATAAGATTAAATTTTATGTATACAAACAACGTAAATAGCGATTACTTATCAAAAAAAATATGTGGACGAATTATGCCATTAATTGAAATATAAATATAAAAAAGTATTAAATTAAATAACTTGATATTTCCATGCTTCATAGATCATTACCATGGCCATAGTATCTAGTTCACAATATTGGAGCAAACTGTTAGTTAATTCACCTCTCTCATAATCACTCATTTTCTCAAATTGCATTTTGGCATATGCTGTCATTGCTGCACCTCCATCTTTGATCTCATCATTACTACTAATTAATTGATCACATTTATCAGCATCTTGAAACATAGTCGGTAATAATTTATACGGATCCTTTACTAATCCATTCTCACATTTAATCCACGTCCAATTCTTAAAATTATGACTTGGAATTAGCTCTGTTCCATAAATTGGTTTAGAGTACTTTTCTTTAAGATAGTCTGAGCTATTTAATATGGCAGGTAACACTTGTTTGATCGAGTTAGAACCATTGGTTGCGGGATCATAAAAATACCACTTAACCAAATTAAGCATGTCCACCATGTCTCTTTCACCTTTCCATGAGTAAATACTGTCTTTTTTAGAATGAGATACTTCTTGAATAAAATTACACAAATCTTCTTTGTCGGAAATAATGGTTTCTTCAGTTTGAAGTTGTTCAAATATCATATTTAGATAAGTATTCTCATGAGGCGAGTATTTAAAAATAGTGCCCTTATCTTGGCTTAACTCACTCTTTAACCTGCGTACAAACTCATAATTAGGAAACGCCCCTCTCTCAGCATTAATGTATTCACCTTTATGCTCAATACGGCCATCTTTATAAACAATATGATGTGAAAATTGAAAAGCAATACCCTCATAAGGACGTCTTCCTTTGTTAAAAGGTATAGCCATTGCTGTAGTTTCAAAATCAATAAAATGTAAAGGATAAACCCAACTATCCATTTCTGCCTTAAGGCCTGATTTATCTATCCATGCCGAAGTATCGTTGTTTTTAACTTTTTCAATTTGAAACCATTGTCTTTCTTTTGTGCAAAGCTTTCCGTCTCCAGATTCAAATTTTGGATTAATATCCTCTTCATACATTTGTGAAAATTTTATTTTCCCTTGCTTAATAAACTTATCTTTAGGTTTGAAATTCCATATATTTAACACATTAGGCTTTTCAAAATCTTTATCAGTCCAATTTAATTTTTCTTTCCAGCACTCATGAAAGCCACTCTTCAACCCTTTGCCTATATCTTCTTGAGATGCTCTAAATTCACAATCTCGACATTCTTTTTTTAAAATTGGCCTGATCTTAACGTTATTAGAATAACACTCTGAATACTCCTTGATTTGACTTATAAAGCTAACGCCACGTCGATCATTACCCACTTTAGTATTACAAATTAAATCACATTCAACATCAACAGGAATTTGACGCATGAGTTTTACTGATAAATCCTCTTCACTTAATGAAGAGGAAACACTCACTCCTTTACGTTTTTTATCATCTACCGTAATTTGAAACTTCTGATTAAGCCCCTCAGTTGGTGTAGTAGCTGTTTTATCTGTTAGCAATAAATAAGAGGTTACTGTTAAATCTGGAAAAGCTGAACGAGCAACATATCTCTGAAAAGCCACATCAAAAAGGTACGGCTCCCATTTGGCTAGTACTTTATCTTCTTTTTTAGTTAAAAAAGATTTAAGCTTATTGTCAATGGACTTTGCTTTAACTTCAATAATCTTAATAAATAAACCTCTCTTTATTAGGATATCAACACGAATGAACAAGTTGTTATGTTTTACTGCTGCCTCATAGATAGTGACTTCATCTTGTTCTAATAACTTGTTGGTTTGCTCTAAAGCTTCATCGTAATCCAAAGCATAGACGTGATGCCCATTAGGGTAATAGTATTTTGCTAGCTCTCCTACTTGGTAACCACCATCTGCTAACGCCTCTAAAAAAGGATTGTCTATTTTGTTATTTATGTATTCAGATTTATCTGTATAGAAAAGCTTGGCTGGGCATTCGGTTGCTAATTTGAATTTTGATTTAGTTAGGTAATTCACAAGTCATGCTTTCTTTTAATTTAGATTTTATAGTTCACATATAATATATCAGTAAGATCTAGATAAAGCACCTAATCCTATGGAATATAAGATACCTAAAATTCAGATACCTGAAGCACTTAAAGAGACTCTCAACAAGTCTGAAAATATCATTAATGAATTAAATGAAAAAAGAGATGCAGGCCTTAACCAAAATCTAGACAAAAAAATAAAACAGCGACTCTTAATTCAATCAGTTTGGCACAGTAATGCAATAGAAGGCAACCAATTAACACTTCGTGAAACTGAAATTATATTAAATGGCATGGAAATAAATGAAAGGCCACTCAAAGACGAAATTGAGGCTCAATCATTGTCTAATGCAACAGAATATCTATACAAACTTATTGCAGGGGATGAGCCTTTAACCAAACGAACTCTATTAGAGCTACATGGATTGATTTTAGCTAATATACCTGGAATGCAAGCAGGTCAATTTAGAAATGAAGATGTTCAAATTAAACACGCCTCACACACTCCACCAAGTTTTCTTACAGTTGAATCACATATTGGCGATATGTTCAAGTGGATGAATCGCAATGCACATAAACATTCTCCACTAGAGATGGCATCGATACTACATCATTGGCTAACTTGGATTCACCCTTTTGGTGACGGAAATGGTAGGGCCGCTCGATTATTTCTTAATTTCTTTTTATTGCAAAAAGGATACCCAGAGATTATAGTAAAAATATCTGATAGAGATAATTATTATGATGCTCTAATTGCCGCTGACAATGGCGATATAGTAAAACTCATCGAATTATTTTCTCAAAAAATAAGTGAGACTATAGATTTTTATGAGCAAATGATAAACGAAGAGGATCGAAGAAAAGAATGGGGGAAGATGTATGAAAAATCAACAGAAGAACAGGCTCAAAAAGAATATGAAAAAATAAATAAACAAATAAGATACGGGTACGAAGTATGGAAATCTCAAATACACACGTTTCTAACAATATTTGAAGAGAATTTGGCTATTATTGATGATCTCATCCCTGAAATAGAGATAACCCCAAAAAAATATGACATTATATCTTTTGACCAATATTTAGATATACTTGAAGGAAGAAAAGTGACAAATACATGGTACTTGTTTCTAAACATGTTTAACCATAAAACTAAAAATCGCATAAATATTATATTTTACTTTTCTGACTTTACCGCCCCTTCTAAAAAAAGACTAGCATTATCTGATTTTGGCAAACAAATACAATCAATAAGTGGAAAAAAAGAACGAAGTAATCACTACGTTAAACTCTATATTTCAGCTAGAAAGGAATTTAAAGAATGCAAACTAAAGGATGAAATTGACCTTGTTAATGTTGGTACTTGGGATGATCAACTTAGTTTTGGAACAAAAGACAGAAGCAAAAATGGGTATAGAATTAAAACCGAGACAGGAAATCCAGAAGAGGTAGTAAGACACTTTATCGATCAAATCTTAAATCATTATTTAGATATAAATATATAAGGGACAAAATAATATCTATTTTATTTCCTAAAAAGAAAGTTTTATATTGGGGATATTCCTAACTTATACAGCTCATAAGCAATCAACGCTTCATGTCTTGCGTCATCCAACGCCCTATGAGCCTCTTTATATTCTACCTGTGGAAAGAAATATTCCCACGCCTCTTCTACCTTGGGCCACTTTGGAGTACTGTAGCCAGGATTAGGCGGTAAATTCACAACAGGTGTTGCAGACAACATGATGCAGTCTAATTCTTTAATTTGTAGTCCTCTTGACCTTAAAAAGCCAAAATCAAATGCTTTATTGTATGCAGTAGCACCTAATGAATACTTATTCAAAACATTTTGAATCTCTGGCAGCATATCAGTCAAATTATTTGCCGATAAGACATCATCATATCTTAAATCAGAGTTTTGAAAAACCCAGCCATATGGATGCTTAGCGTGTCTTTCATCAAACCCATCTTCTTTTACTATAGAGTCAAATTCATCTGTAACGCTTCCAGTCTCTAAATTCAAACCAACAATTCCTATTTCAACAATCAAGCCTCCTTGGTGTTGAAATCCAGATGTTTCTATATCTATTACAGCTATTTCCTTCACTCTTTCTCCTTACAAATCACTTGCACCGTCGCCTCTTTTGCTTCAGTGACAATCTGACTCACTGGTATTAATCCAATTTATGAGGTTAAAACAGACTCAACTTCATAAATATTTTTAAAGTAATCCATATCTGACCATTTGGTTGATCCAATTGGGTTCCAACAAGTTGTCCTTACATGCTTTCCAATAAGATTTTTCGCCTTACTAGTAACA
>Ga0209685_1001113_pt1 | contig 13282 bp, 11 predicted proteins | sample SaaInlV_DNA_120m_FD_184685 | JGI IMG/M metagenome (GOLD analysis project Ga0209685, IMG submission 184685) | Marine microbial communities from expanding oxygen minimum zones in the Saanich Inlet - SI075_LV_DNA_120m (SPAdes) (version 2) | ecosystem: Environmental > Aquatic > Marine > Unclassified... | reverse complement strand
AATGTGGGGTTAATATTGGTTGGGTATGATGAATTCAGTTTTAATAATATCTACTCTATTTTACAGGTGTACTATTATTCTAATCCCTCCCCTCGTTCCTCGGTACTCCCTTTGGAAAAGGGAGATTAATTTAATTGAAGTAAATATATTATAAATATGAAAATACCTGATGTTATAAAAGAAGCATCGAAAAACTTAAGAAATAGTATGACTAAATCTGAAGTTATATTATGGCAATATATAAAATCTTGAAAATTATGAGTAAAATTTTTAAGACAAAAACCTATTTATGTTTTTAGTGAAAATAATTGATTAGATAGATTTTTAATTCCAGATTTTTATTGTTATGAAAAAAAATTAATAATTGAAATAGATGGAAGTATTCATTACTTAAAAGAAGTATTAAATCTAGATATAGAAAAAGAAAAAATATTAAACAATTTATGATATAAAGTTATTAGAATTACAAATAATGAAATAAATAATAATATTAAAAATGCCCTATTAAAAATAAAACATAATATATAAAATCTCCCTTTTCCAAAGGGAGTACCCGCAGGGGGAGGGATTAAAGTTTAAGTACAAATAAAAAAAGAACTCTCATAAGAGTTCTTTTTTTATTATCTACCTAAACCTCAACATTTTCTTTAATCAATTTTGGATTATTTGAAAATTTAAGTCATTCTTCTACTGAGATAGCTCATACATTTATTAGTTTGATTATATCAGTTTCTAGTAACATCATTCATTCTCTTGAACCCATTTGGATTACAGAAGGTATTTGGTGTAGATCATTTTCTCTGATTAGATTAGCAATTGCTGCATTTTTTACAAGTATTTCTTTTGCAAGTTTTACTCATGTACCATCATTAGTTTTTAATAATCTTTGAGAGAATACTGCTACAAGAGAATCTGCTAATTGCATTCTGATTTGATTTTTATCTTCTCAGTTAAAACTATCTAATATTCTAGTAATAGTTTGATAAGCACTTCTGGTATGCAATGTAGAAAAAACTAAATGCCCAGTTTCTGACAATCTAAGTGCCATTTCCATTTCTGCCTTGTTTCTCATCTCCCCAAATAATATTACTTGTGGATTTTGTCTCATTGCACCTATTAATCATGTTTCATAATCATATATATCTTTCCCTATTTCTTTATGTTCCATAATTGATTTTTTATGTTTATGAACATATTCTATAGGATCTTCGATTGTAATTATATGTCTGTTATAATTTTCATTTATAAAATCAATCATCGCAGCAAGAGTAGTAGTTTTACCTGAACCTGTGGGTCAAGTAACTAGTATTAATCATTGTCATAATTTCGTAACATCTTTATAAGTATCTGTTAGTCATAATTCTTCAATATCAGGTATATTAGCAGTTAATAATCTTAAAACTACCATATAATGCCCCATTTGATATGATATATTACATCTAAATCTTCTCTCATCATGAGAAAAAGAAAAATCTAGATTTTTTGCTTCTTCCAAAGTTTTAAGTTGTCTCTCTGTAGCTAATGATTCTGCAAATTCTTGTGTGTCTGCTGCTGTAAATTTTTCTAAACCATCATCTATTTTTACTATTTCTCAACCAATTTTAATAGCTGGATATGTTCAAACAGTTATATACATATCACTTCATTCATTATCAATCATAACTTGAAGTAATTGATCCTTTATTAAATGTTCTTCCTTAACTACGTTGCTCATTAAAAATATGTTAATTTATATATTATATATATTTTAACATGTTTTTTCGTAATTAGCAAAAAAGTGTACTATTATTTTTAATCCCTCCCCCTGCGGGTACTCCCTTTAAAAAAGGGAGTAATATCTTCCTTTTTATCCGAAGGTGTATCCTTTAGGGCCAAAGGAAGTACCGAGAAACGAGGGGATGGATTAAAAAAATTAAAACACAAAAAAACTACTCTTTAATCTAAGAGTAGTTTTCTATTTAATTCTTTTTATTTAATAAACTTTTTTCTTAAAAAGAATGCTAGGTTAGCAATTACTGCTATAATTATCAAAATTCATGTAGTAGTTCAAGTTTCTGGTGTTTCAGCTGATTCTAAAGCTATCTCTTCAATATTTCATTCAATTACTTCTTCTGGTTCTTCTTCCTCAGTAGCAATTACAACTTCTTCTTCTGCAACTTCTTGTTCTAAATCAGCAGATGTAACAAAATCATATAAATCTTCATCTAAAACTAATTGTTCACCAACTGCATCTTCTAAACTTAAAATCATAAGAATATAAGCTGTAGATTTTTCTAGATTTCTAGATATTTCTATATCAAGCATATTATCTCAAACTGAAGTTAAACTACTTGTTTCTATTTCACTTAAAATTTTAAATTCAAAAGTATCTTCTATTAAATCTGTAGTAAAGTAAACTTCTAAAGTTCTAGAATCAATAACAGAAACTTTTTCAATTCCATCTTCTCATTCAAGTAAATTTGGATTAAGCATTTCTCAGTTAAGAAATTCTCAAATACTAAAATCTATATTTCAATCAGCACCTAAGATTGTGATTAAACTATATGATGTATTTGATGTTAAATCAGTTGATAGATTTAAAACTATTTTTTTGAAATTCTCAGAATCTGGAGCACTGAAAGATACAGGGATATCTTTTAATAATTTAATTTCACCTTTTACATTAATATCAGAAAATACAACATCTTGACTAGCTGTTACCTCTATATTATTATTAGATGTTGCTTCAATTTTATCAATTGTAGCAGCTGAAACATTTCAAGAGAATATAGCAAAACTAATTAATAATAGTAATATTTTTATGTTTTTCATATGTGATAATTGTAAATAAATTAATACCTTGGTATTATGTCATAAACACCCTCCAAAGTCAAATAAATAATCTACAAAAATTACTTTTTTTGCTTAAGATAACTCTCCAAAATCAGAGCAGCTGAAATATCATCTTTTTTTCATTTTTGATTTTTTACTCAAACCATATCAAGAATATTTCCAGCCTCAAAACTAGTAAACCTTTCATCAATTGATTCTATAGTTAATTTCGGAAAAATATTTTTTAATTTTTCTATAAATACATTTGTTTTATCTAATTGTTTTAAATTTTTATTATAAAGATCATATGGTAATCAAACTACTAAAACTGATATATTATATTCAAAAATCATCTTTTTTAGTTCGTTTATTAACTTTGGTCTTAAAATAATTCATTTAGGAAAAACTATACCATTTATTTCAACTGCAATTCAACACCTCTTATCTCAAAGATCAATTCAAAGATACATATTATTCTTCATTTATAATTATAAATACTTTAGCCATAGCATCTTTTCCAAGTTTTATAAATACTTGTGATTCTCATAATTTTTTAATATGTCCATCTGGCATTTCTATATGTTTTTTTGAAAGCTCTATTCTATGCTTCTTTTTTATTTCAACTATAATATCTTTTTCTCATATTCATCAATAGACTTTGTGATTAGCTCAGGTCTTAAGTGTAAATTCTAATTTTACTCAATTTAAAATTTCTGAAAGATTGTGTCTATTTTCTATTAATTCCCTTTTATGTGTTTCTTCTCTTTTTAATTTATCTTTATGTTTTTTCTCAGCAGCTGGAGTTAATTCTACAGCTAATCCCTTTGGAAATAACATATTTGCAGCATAACCTGGTTTAACTTCCTTAATATCACCTTCTTTTCAAACATTTAATACATGTTTTAGGAATAGTACTTTCATATTTTTTTGTTATAAAATAAAACCTCACTCTTGAATTCTCTCTCCCTTGTGGGAGAAAGAGGTTACAGTTTATATCTTTACTCCCTCTCCTCCAAAGGAGAGGGTTGAGGTGAGGTTATTTCTCTTCACTAACTTCCTCTTTTTCTCATTCTTCTTCTTTTACTTCTATATCTTCAATAGATATTTTATATCAAGTTAATTTTGAAGCTAAATTTACATTTAGACCATTTTTTCAAACAGCTTTTGCTCTCTCAGATGGTAATATAAAACAACTTGCCATTTCATTTTCTTCATCTATTTCTACTTTTAAAACTTCTGCTGGAGAAAGTGATTTTTTTAATATTTCAGCAACATTACCATTATTTGCTATTATATCTATTTTTTCACCTGAAAGCTCATCCATTACTCATTTTACTCTGATACCTTTTTGTCCAATTAATGTTCAAACTGGATCTATTTCATCAAAAGTAGTCGAAACAAGTAATTTAGTTTTTATCCCTGGTTGTCTAACTATATTATCTATAGAAATTATAGCATCACCTATTTCAGATACTTGTTCAGCAAATATACCAGAAACTATTTCTGGCCTTTTTCTAGATAGTATTACTTTTGGTGTACCAGTTTCATTTTTTGAAACTTCAGCAACATATAAATAGAATCTAGCTCATGAAGTATAAACATCTCTAGAAACTTGTTCAGATTTAGGTAGTACAACTTGATTACCATTATAATCAAATATAACTTTTCCTCATTCTACAATTTCAACTTTCATATTTATAACTTGTCCTTCTTTTCATTCAAATAAATCATAAATTTTTTCTTTTTCTGAATCACCTATTTTTTGAATGATAACTTGTCTAGCAGCTTGTGATGCTATTCTTCAAAAACTTTCTCACCCATCATCACCATTTATTTCATCACTAACATCTATTTCAATAATATCTCATTCAGAATAATCTCATGCATCATCTCATAAATCATCAAAAGAAATTTCTAAAGAAGGATTCGTCACTTCTTTTACTACTGTCTTTTCAATAGTGATTTCCATAACATAATTTTCCATATCCAATTTAACATTTACTTCTTCATCTTTTGAAGAGTAATCCTTTTTATAAGCTGTTTTTATAGCAGCTTCTATAATCTCAATTAATTTTTCTTTTGGTATTTTTTTCTCAAGAGAAATAATATTAATTGCTTGTTCAATTTGTTTTAAATCTAACATAATTTTAAAGTTAATCCCTCCCTCTCCACTACGTTTCGAGTACTCCCTTTGGAAAAGGGAGAAATAAAAGGAAAATATAATATAATCTTTTAAAACAAAACGAGAACTTGTTTTCACAAATCCCCGTCTTAGTTCCAAAATTCATAGTTATTTTATTGTTTTTTTTATAGAATGCAAGAAAAAAGGTGAACTAATTATTAATCCCTCCCCCTACGGGTACTCCCTTTGGAAAAGGGAGAAATTAATTATCTGTTATGAATACCTAAAAATATAATAACTCACAAAGGGAGTACCGAGGAACGAGGGGAGGGATTAAAATTTAAGGCACAAAAAAACTCTCATTTGAGAGTTTTTTATTACATTTTTTTTCTAAGAAAAGATGGAACATCCAAGTCATCTTGTGCAGGAGCTGGAGCTTGTGTAGGAGCTGGTGTGATTCTAGAGTCACTTACAGCTTTTCTACCAAATGGATTAGTTATTTGAGCCTTAGCTTTTGAAGTCTCTACATAAGTAGTATTTGTATCTTCATCAAAACCTGTAGCAACTACTGTTATTTTTAGTTCCCCATTATATTCTTCATTGATAGTAGCACCAAATATAATATTTGCATCAGAATCTACTGATTCAGTTATTATTTTTGCGGCCTCATCAACTTCGAACATTGAAAGATCAGTTCATCCAGTAATATTGAATAATAATCATTTCGCTCAAGCAATTGATAATTCTAGAAGTGGAGAATCTATAGCAGATCTTGCAGCTTCAGTTGATCTATTTTCACCTGAACCATAACCTATACCCATTAATGCAGAACCTGCATTTTTCATTACTGAAGTTACATCGGCGAAATCTACATTAATTAAACCTGGTTGTGTTATTAAATCAGAAATACCTTGTACTCATTGATTTAAGATTTCATCTACAATTGAAAATGCATCTAATAATGGAGTTTTTTTATCAATAATAGCAAGAATTCTATCATTAGGAATTGTGATAAGAGTATCAACTTTTTCTTTCAGACTATTAAAACCATCAACTGATTTACTCATTCTATTTTGCCCTTCAAATGCAAATGGTTTAGTAACAATTCAGACAGTTAAAGCTCATAATTCTTTTGCAACTTCAGCTACAATTGGAGCAGCACCAGTACCAGTACCTCATCCAAGACCACAAGTAATAAAAATCATATCTGCTCATTCAAGTGCAGCTTTAATATCTTCTCTAGATTCTTCTGCAGCTTTTTTCCCTGTTTCAGGATCAGCTCAAGCACCTAATCAACTAGTAATAATTTTTCAGATATTTAATTTAGTTGGAGCAAGTGAATTAAATAATGCTTGTGTATCAGTATTTATTGAGACAAATTCTACTCATTCTAAACCTCATTCTATCATTCTATTAACTGCATTTTGTCCTGCTCAACCTACTCAAACTACTTTGATTTTAGCAACAGGTGAAATTCCAGCACCTATATTAACTTCTTCTGGTCCTGCAAATGCTGATGCATCTTTGCTTCATCCAAGTAAACTTTTTAGTTTATCTTCTCTTTTTGTCATAATGTAATATTAATTTTTAAAATTTTAAATTAGTTATAATTCTTTATAGTATTTTGTCAATAAAAAGAATTATTTTTTAGCTATTCTTAAGGCATCAATTTCTTAAACATCTTTTTAATAGAATCATAGAATCCTCAAATATTTAATGTAAATATATTTGAATTAGTACCATATATATTTGAAAAAATCATAGTTCATATAACTCAAGCAAATACAGGATCACTAATTGAAGAATCTACTAAATCATCTTTCGATACAGGTAATCATATAAATACTGGTAATTTCAAACTCTTTTTTGAAAGCTCTACAAATCATTTTATTTTAGATCCTCATCATACACATACAGCTCACTCTGGTAACATTCAATCTCTTCAAACCCTTTTTAATTCCTGTCTAACAAAATACATTATTTCCTCATATCTTGCTGTTACTATTTTTGATAAATATTCTCTAGATACTTCTCATTCCTCTCACATATTTAAATCAACTAAATTGAATTCACTATCTACAAATCATTCTACACTATCTAAATCTAATTCTGCATAGTCTAACTTAATCTTTTCTGCTAATAAAGTAGATGTTCTAAGTCATAATGCTATATCATTTGTTACATTATCTCATCCAATTGGAATTATTCCAGAATAGTTTAGTACTCAGTTTTCATAAACTGTAACTCATGTTATAGATGCTCAGATATCAATACAGACAACTCAAAGTTCCTTTTGTCTTTTAGTCAATACTCATTCAGGTGAACTAAGTAGGTTTGGATAAATATCATATATTTCTATTCAAATATCTCAAATAGCCTTTCTTATATTATTTAATACATTCAGGTTCATTGAGAATATATTTGATATAACTTCTAGTTTTCTAGCTGACATTCAAATTGGATTTTTAATTCCATCTTCTAAATCAACTGTAAAATTTTCAGGTATTACTTTTAATATTTCTTTATTAGGAAGATCAACTCAGTTTTTAGCCATCTCTAATGCCCTATCTATATCTTCTTCAGATATTTCTCATCCCGTAACAGCTACTACTCATTTATTTCTAAATACTTCAAAAGAAGAAGAATTAAACGATATATAAGCTCATGTTACTTGTTCTCAGGCCATTTTTTCTGCCTCTCATAAAGATTCATCTAGATTGTTTTTGAATTCTTCCATATCTAGTATGTTTCATTTTCTTATTGCATTTGAGTTAGATATACCTACTCATAGAATATGAAAATTATCTTTATTTTCGCTATCAAAATATCAAATTACTGTTCTGATTTTTGAGCTTCATATGTCTATGGTTGTAATTGTATCAGATGTTCACATATTTTATTTTTTGGCTTAATATTTAATATTTTTGTTCAATTTTTTTATACGGGTTTTAGTCTCATCACTTAGTGTTTTCCTCTTTTTTAGGTCAATTCAATATATAGAGATTATATTTAGCTTTCCTAGTTAATCAAAAGAACTTATGTAAGTCGTGTTAAAAAGGAAAATAAACATAGCTTTAATGCAAAAGACATTCATTATTTGCAAAGATAAAAAGAATGTAGTAAAATATAAAGGTATAGAATTTCTCATTTAGACTTAAGTTCTATAAATTTAAAGACAAAAAAGCATGAAAAGATTCTTCGCAATTTTTCAAATAACTATATTGATCATATTAATATTAAATTTATTAGTAGTTTTTTTGTTTTGAGAAAATTATTTTAATTTAAACACTCAGTTAAAATTAATAAGTTTAGCCATCACAATTGTTATAGAATTTTTTATCATCATGTACATAGTAAAAAAACTATTTCATGATCCAATTATTAAACTAGAATACATAATCAAAAGTTTTTATGTATGAGAATTAAAAAATACAAAACTAGAATTTAAAAAAACAATGAATCCTCATTTGAACTATGCTCTTGAGTTTTTTGCTAGAACACTAAATACTTTGAAAAATATTAAATCAGAGTTTATTCACGGTAAAGAAATAAAATGAGAAGTTGAACTTGGGAAAGAAATTCAGTGAAAAATGTTAACAAAAAAATTAATCGAGGTTCCAGGATTAGATGTAATAGTAAAATCTAAACCAGCTTGAGAGATTGGTTGAGATTCTTATGATATTATAAAGGAATGAGAAAATTATTATATATATGTATGAGATGCAACTGGTCATTGAGTTTGAGCTTGATTTATAATGATTATGGTAAATGCCTTAATTAGTTGATTTACAAAAGTTTTTACTAGTTGAGCAAATATTTTAGCAAAAACTAATGAAATACTAAAACCAAGAGTAAAGGCAAATCTACTTATGAGTCTATTACTTGTTAGATGGGATGAAAAAGAAAAAAGAATATTTATGACATGAGCATGACATGAATATTTAATGATATATAAACATAAACAACAAAAAACATTTAAAATAAAATCTGGTTGAGTAGCCTTATGAATGATTAAAGATATTTCAAAACTACTTAAAGAACAAGAGATAAAATTCGAAGAAAATGATATAATTATCTTGTATAGTGATTGAATTACAGAAGCAATAAACAAGCAATCAAAAGATGGAACAGAAGAAATGTTCTTAGAGGACAGATTAATGGAAACTATTAATAAATCTCCTAAGGTAACTGATAAAAATTATATGTCAGCTAGAAGTGTATTTAATAATATAACAATAGAATTATCCAAGTTTATGTGATATAAACATGTACAATTAGATGATGTAACACTTGCAGTTATTCACTATAAATGAAAAGATTTTGATAAAACTAAAGATTTCCCAGAAAATATAAAAGAAGAATATATTACAGAATGGAATTGGTAGAAAATGTACTTAGATTTTAATCCCTCCCCCTTCGGGTACTCCCTTTGGAAAAGGGAGAAATATTATTTATATAATAAAAAGACTTTACTTAAATTATTAGTAAAGTCTTTTTATTATCTCCCTTTTCCAAAGGGAGTACCGAGGAACGAGGGGAGGGATTAATAAATATTTTCTTTTTTATTAAAAATACAAACACTAAACTGTAAAGTCGAAATGTAATTGCTTACTTTACAAGTCGTGATTAATAACTAAAATAATAGAAAATAATACTTAAATATTTTTCATGGAAAACGAAAATAAACTAATCGACCTAGTAACTCAGAGAATTAATTGAGATACTTATTCATATATAAAAAAAGATAAAACAAAGAAAAAGACTACAAATAAAGAAGAAGATAAAGAAATATTAGAAAGTGAAAAAGAATATAAAGAAGCTTTGGCTTATGTAAAAGATGCCATAGCTCCAGCTTATTGGAAAAGTTTTCCAAACAAACTTCAAATTAACAATAGTTTTGTTAAAACATTTTTTGTATACGCTTACCCAAATTTCTTGGAATGAAACTGGCTTTCTCCTATTATAAATTGGGATGTTAAATTCGATATGAGTTTATTTGTATACCCTATTGAATCTGCTTTTATACAAAAATATTTAAAAAAGAGACTTACTCAGTTACATTCTGAAAGAAGTATGATGGCTGAAAAAGGACTATTAAATGACCCAGCTATCGAGGCTCAAATACAAGACGTAGAAGAACTAAGATATAAACTAACTAGATGAGAAGAAAAATATTTTCACCTATGAATATATATAACAGTTTATGCTGAAAATGAAGATAAGTTAAACAAAATTTGAAAAGATATAGAAACTATATTAGCTGGTAGAAATGTATTACAAAAACAAGCATACATTAGATCTGAACAAGCTTTTATCTCAACATGACCTTTTTGTAAAGATGAATTAGGTATATTTAGAAATATGTCTACTGGATGATTATCTACTACTTTTCCATTTTCTTCTAGTACATTAACTCACGATGATTGAATATTGTATTGAATAAATACTCATAATAATTCTTTAATTATTTTTGATAGATTCAAAACTGAAAATGCAAATATGACTGTATTTGCCAAATCAGGTTGAGGTAAATCTTTTGCCATAAAACTTGAAATTCTTAGATCATTGATGTTTTGAACTGATGTTATAGTTATTGATCCTGAAAATGAATATAAGGCACTTATAAATCAAGTATGATGAAGTTATTTAGATGTATCTTTGAATTCAAACCAAAGAATTAATCCTTTTGATCTACCTCACGGTCTAAAAGATCATGATGAAAAGCCTTGAGATTTGCTTAGATCAGCAGTTATAGGTTTACTTGGTCTAATGAATCTAATGCTTGGGAAAATGATAGCAGAAGAAGAATCTATCATGGAAAAAGCCCTTATTACAACCTATAGTTTAAAATGAATTACTCTAGAAGATGATAATATAGAATGAAAAGAAATCCCAGTGATGAAAGATTTACAAGACGTATTAGAAACTATGGATCAAGCTTGAAGCTTAGTTAAAAGAATGGAAAAATTTACAACTGGTATATTCTCTTGAATTTTTTCTAATAGAACAAATGTAGATTTAAGTGAATGATTACAAGTATTTTCAGTTAGAGATTTAGATGATATGATGAGACCTATTGCCATGTATGTTGTACTAAACCATATATGGAACAAGGTTAGATCTAGTAACAAAAAAAGAATGTTAGTTATAGATGAAGCTTGGAATGTTATGCAACATGAAGATTCTGCTAAATTTTTATTTGGTCTTGTAAAAAGAGCCAGAAAATATAACCTTTGAATTACAACTATAACTCAGGATGTAGAGGATTTTATCTGAAGTAAATATTGAAAACCAATAATGACAAACTCTTCAGTACAATTATTATTAAAACAATCTAGTGCCTCTATAGATGTATTACAAAATATATATAAACTAACAGAACAAGAAAAATATATACTTCTAAATGCTGCTGTATGACAATGATTGTTCTTTGCATGAACAGAACATGTATGAATACAAGTTGTGGCAAGTTATTATGAAGAACAAGTTATTACAACTGATCCAAGTAAAACAAAATAAAAAGTAGCTAAGCAGCTACTTTTTTTATTTCAAATTTTTATTATAAATTCAGGATAATAAAAATAAAATTAATATATAATGAATAGAAACCGCTATATTAAATGAAAAGAATAATACAAATAACAAGATACTTAGTTTAATATCTTTATTTTTTGATAAACGATATCATTTAAAAATAAAATAAATAATAAATCATCCTCAAAATATTCAGAAAAAATAAATAAAATCTAAAAATATATTATGACTTCTGTCGGCCGTATAATTTTCAGTTTCATATACTAACAATTCTGGAACTTTATATTTATCAAAAACTAATTGAAGAGTATCTGGTCAATATCAAAATAATATAGTCTTTGGTGTATCTATAACTGCAATAACACTTGTTTTCCAGATATAAGGTCTAGCAAATAAAGATCATTGTTTTTCTATTCAAATTGAGTTAACAATAAAGGCTAATAAAACTACAAAACTTACTAACGAAAAAACAAATATTTTCTTATTAAAACTATAGATTGAGTATAAAAAGTAAATTATTCATAAAAATATTCAAAAATAACTTCCTGTTATTAATAATACTAAATAACTAATCAGAATAAATCATCTTCTTAATATTTTTTTATCAATAAATTTTGATAGAGATAGTAATATTAAAACATATCAAGCTAAGTAATTAGCATTTCATAAAAAAGCTGTTGCTCTAGTTAAAGATACCCTTGTTTCATAAAAATTAGCAAGTGGATCTAATCATAAAAACTGAATAAAAGCATATAAATATGAAAAAATAGAGAAAACAAATACATAATTTAATATTTTTCTATATTCTCATTTATCAAATCAAAAATATAGCGAACTAAAAAATGTTACAAGTGATAAAAAGTAAAGTAATCAGTGGTATTTTTCTGATAATCATATAACAGAACCAAAAATACTAATACTCAAAATAGTAGATACCACAATTCAAAATACAATTATTCATATCCCCCTAAGTATTTTATAATCATTTTTATATAATTTATATCTATGTAAAAAAAACAAAGTCCATATTCAGAATAATATTCAATAAACAGACACAATTCCAGATTTTATTCATTCATATCCTCCCCTTCAGAAAAAATCTAATACAATATTAAATCAGAATAAATAAAATAAATGTGAAAATGAAAATATAATTAAAAAGAAATAACTTATAACAAGAATTTTTAATATTTTTAACATAAAAAATAAATAATTTATAATCTAGATATATAATACTATAAAAGAACTAAACTCAAAATTAAAATATTTGACAAATAGATATTTAATATGATAATATATAACAGTACAAGTTTTTAGTTTTTTTATTTTATAAATATTTTTATGAAAAAAATTATAGTTTGAATACTTAGTTTATTAATTATCTGATATACTACTTACACATATTGATCAAGTGTAATGACAGTAATAGAGGCTAATTGAAACTATGAAAAAGTTACTATTATTAGCTGAGAAGCAAGTGTAGTAAGCTTCCCTAGACAAATAGAAAATATTACATTTTCTAAAGATTCAGGTTTTACTATTAGAACTCTAGAATGATGAGTTTGGAAAGATATGACTAACAATGTTAGTGATTATAATCCTTTAAACTGATATTTAATCAGAAATATAACTGCATGAGATTTATTAATAACTGCTACATATAAGGATATTTCTCTAGTTGAAAATACCCTATTTCAAAAATCTCTTCAAGCAGGTTGGAATTTAATCTGAGCAGCTTATAAAGATGATATTGATTGAGTAGTAAGTTCTAACTCTGCACTTTGAGAAGAGTTACCTTATTCTCAAGTATTAGAT
>Ga0209685_1001107_pt1 | contig 13353 bp, 10 predicted proteins | sample SaaInlV_DNA_120m_FD_184685 | JGI IMG/M metagenome (GOLD analysis project Ga0209685, IMG submission 184685) | Marine microbial communities from expanding oxygen minimum zones in the Saanich Inlet - SI075_LV_DNA_120m (SPAdes) (version 2) | ecosystem: Environmental > Aquatic > Marine > Unclassified... | reverse complement strand
GTTTTTTGCAGAGCACCTCAATAAACGTGAAGCTGATCGAATTTTTCGAAAAACCCTGTCAAGCACTTTTTGTACAAATTTAGGCTTGTCTGCATGGGCTTTTTGAGAAGTTACACGTTTTGGTTATATCTGCCTAGAGCATCAAGGCAACTTGAGTGAAACCGATCACCATTTGGTTCAGATCATGGTCAATCAGTGCACCTCTGCACTGCAGAATATCAACCTCTACCAAGACCTCAATGCGGCCAATCGACAGGCGGTTCGCATGTTAGCCATTGCCGCAGAGTTTCGAGATAAAGAGACCGGCGACCACATCAACAGAATTCAGCAAGGGACCTATCAAGTCGCCTTGAAACTGGGATTACCTGAGGAGATAGCGGAGGAGTATGGGGTCGCCAGTATTCTTCACGATATTGGAAAGGTCGCCCTGCCCGACTCTATTCTGCTAAAACCGGGAGCACTAACCCCACAAGAGTTTGAGATCATCAAACAACACACCACTTTTGGGGTCAACATTCTCAATAACAGTGACTGGTTTGAACTCGCACAAGAGATTGCACTTAGCCATCATGAGCGCTGGGATGGCAGCGGTTACCCTAGAGGGATTCAAGGAGAAGAGATTCACTTAGCTGCACGTATCGTCGCCGTGGTGGATGTTTTTGATGCGCTGGTGCATCAGCGCGTATACAAATCAGCCTGGGGTAAACGGGACGCTTTGAGTGAGCTACAGAGCAACTCAGGAACCCATTTTGACCCCCGTGCGGTCAACACCTTTATTGAGCTGATCGAGAGTGAGGCTCTCTACGCCGCACTCCCTTGGTAAAGGGGGCTCTATCCACACTCACCCTCTTCGCCAACGGTGAAGCCGCTGTGCCCACTGCAGTAACCCTTTTGGGGCATGCTCTCGCTTCCACTTCCCTGCTACACGCTGGTTAATCTCTGCAAAGGTGGGGTAAGGGTGGATGGTTGCCAAGATTTTATTCAACCCCAAGCCATGACGCATCGCCAGCACGTACTCCTGCAGAAGATCCCCTGCATGTTCGCCGACGATGGTTACTCCCAGAATTTTGTCGCGACCCGGTACGGTTATCACCTTAATCCAGCCTAAACGCTCCGATGCAGCAGTTGCCCGATCCAGCTCTGAAAATGGAAATTGGGTCGTTTCATAGGAGAGTTGCTGCTGTTGAGCCATCTGTTCATTCAGCCCCACCTGTGCGATCTCCGGTGTGGTAAAGGTGGCCCATGGCACCACCGACTCATTAACCTTAAAGCGTTTTAGAAAACCAAACAGGCTATTGATGGTTGCCGTCCACGCCTGATTTGAGGCTGCATGGGTAAACTGATAAGAGCCAGACACATCACCACAAACATGAATGGAGGGGCAGTGGGTCTGCAGGTAGGCGTTGGCTTCAACCGCCCCATAACCGTTGACCTTCACCCCCACCTGTTCCAAACCAATCCCCTCTGTATTGGCAATACGTCCGGTTGCAATCAGCACTTGGTCAAATGCCACATTCAACTCTTGCTCACTCCCCTGACGGTCCCGCAGCCGTAATAGCTGCTGCCCCTCCTGTTTGATAAAGGCGACCGTCTCTTTGTGCAACTGGAGATCAATCCCCTCCACCTCAGAGAACTGCTGGATAAAGAGTGCTCTCACCTCCGAATCCTCTCGTGGCAACAGGGTATCTCGTCCCACCAGTGTTACTGTAGAGCCGAGCTGGGCAAAGACCTGTGCCAGTTCACACCCAATGGTTCCTGTACCCAACACCAACAGTCGTTTAGGCAGTTCCCGCAGTTTCCAGAGGTTATCTGAGGTGAGATAATCGATAGATTCAATTCCCTCAATCTCTGGAATACGGGGGCGGGCACCCGTCGCTACAATGATGTTACGGGTGGTCAGTTGCTGCGTTCCCACCTGCACTGACCACGGCGAGGTGATCACCCCCTCCCCTTGTAACACCTCCACCCCCAGCTGGGTATAACGCTCAATTGAGTCATTGGGTGCAATGGTCTCAACCACCTGCTGCACTCTCGCCATCACTGCGGCAAAATCGACTTGAGCCGTGGCATCGATAAAGCCAAGCTCTTTTGCCTTGCGCAGCTCGGCGATCAGTCTTCCCGAACGGATCAACGCCTTGGATGGGACACAGCCCCGATTTAGACAGTCACCGCCCATCTCCCCCTTTTCAATCAAGGTCACTTTGGCCCCCATCGCTGCCGCCAGATAGGCAGAGACTAACCCTCCAGAACCAGCACCGATCACCACTAAATTTCGATCAAAAGACCTCGGCTTGGTAAATTGCACCATCACTTCTCCTAGACACACGGTTCAGTAATGGAGAGCATATCTCTAATAGCATTAAATAATCAATTTTTATTGACACATAAACCCAGCGCCTGTTTACCTGTTGTGGCTGGTACACATCGGCCTCTCTGTTTTGCAAATTGCAATTCATATTTGCTAATTGCTCATTATTCCATATCAAAATAGATAAAATAAAACTAACATACTGTTAAATAAAGAATATAAAACTTGGCCTAGCTTATGCAATGGAGGTAATCATCATTATCACAAACTAGAGGCCAACCGCTATGTGTGGAATTTATGCTGGTGTTACCAACCACTCCATCACCACTCACCTGATTGACGGACTCAATGCCCTCTCTTATCGGGGCTATGACTCAGCTGGAATAGCACTGATCAGTAAACAGGGGCTGGAGCGGCGACGAGCCAAGGGCAAACTGGACAACCTCACGGGGCTACTGAAACAGACCCCGCTGGAGGGAAAGGTAGGCATTGCCCACACTCGCTGGGCGACACACGGCAAGCCTGAATGCAGAAATGCCCACCCCCATATGACCCTAGAGGTGGCTGTAGCCCACAACGGCATCATCGAAAACTATGCCGAGCTACGCAAGGAGCTGGAGGCGTGCGGATTCGGTTTTGAGAGTGAAACTGACAGTGAGACCATCCCCCTGCTGATCACCTGTTATCTGCACAAAGGGATGACCCAGTGCGAGGCGATACAGAACACCCTGGCTCGTCTGGAGGGGAGCTTTGCCATCGTCGCCCTGTTCGACAACTGCCCTGACCAACTGTTTGCTGCCCGTCAGGGGAGTCCACTGGTGATTGGGCACAGTGATGCGGGGTTCTACCTCTCCTCAGATGAGAATGCACTGATCGACAAGAGTGATGCTATCTGCCACATGCAGGATGGAGACCTCGCCCGTATCACCCATAACCGCCTCATCATTACCGACTTTGAGGGCAATATCCGTAAACGGGTGATGACCCCCAGCTACGCTATCAGTGAGGAGCAGGGCAAGCAGGGGTATCGCCACTATATGTTAAAGGAGATCTATCAACAGCCCGCTGTGATACAGCAGACACTTGACCACTATCTGCAAGAGGATGGCACACTCCATCCCGATCTAAAGTCTCTGCCGATGGAGTCACTCTGCCGCCTCTCAATTGTCGCCTGTGGTACCTCCAGCTATGCCGGAGTAGTCGCCAAATACTGGATGGAGGAGATCGCCGGGGTTGATATAGATATTGCCTCTGAGTACCGCTACCGCTACCGCAACACCCCGTACCCCCCTCAACAGATGGCTCTGTTCATCTCCCAATCCGGTGAGACCGCCGATACCCTCGCTGCACTGCGCCATGCCAGCAAAGGTGGGCAGCAGACCCTCTCTCTGGTCAATGTCACCAACAGCAGCATGGCCAGTGAATCTGACCGGATGTTACCTCTGCTTGCCGGACAGGAGATAGGAGTCGCCTCCACTAAGGCCTTCACCGCCCAGCTCGCCACACTACTGCTACTGACCCTAGTTACCGCCCGCAGCAATCGGCAGATCACCCAGCTACAGCTACAACAGCATCTCAACACATTAAATACAGTGCCACGGCTGATGGATGATCTGCTTAATCAGACCGATACCATCCGTAACACCGCGCAACAGCTCTACCGAAGCGAGCATGCAACCTATCTGGGACGCGGAATCGCCTACCCTCTCGCGCTGGAGGGGGCACTTAAGCTCAAAGAGATCAGCTATATCCACGCACAGGCCTACCCCGCAGGTGAGTTAAAACATGGCCCCATTGCACTGATTGATGAGCGTATGCCGGTGATCATCATCGCTCCACCCGGGCCGCTCTTCTCCAAGACACTCTCCAACCTGCGTGAAGTCCATGCCCGTGGAGGCAACATCATTCTCCTATCAAACCAGGCCGGTATCGATCAGGCCGCTGATTTTACCGACACCGCCATTGTGATGCCTGAGATGGATGCATTGATACAGCCCCTGCTCTATACCCTTCCCCTACAGCTGCTCGCCTACTACGTTGCGCTCTACAAAGGGACCGATATTGATCAACCACGCAACCTGGCCAAATCAGTCACTGTGGAGTAGTCACCATGACCACCCTTTCACTCCACCAGACCCGTCACTGGATCAAGAGCAGTCCTCACCCGCTGGCACGCACCCTGTTGCACACCATCAAACAGATTCGAGGTGCTGAGATCCCAGCTCCCAGACTACTATTTACCCCCCTCTATAGCGGATACCGTCTGCTACAGACCCTGCTCTCCACGATCACCAGAACACTCCTCTGGACACCACTATTCAAGGGGCGACTGCAGGAGGCGGGGCGAAACCTCTATCTCTATGGAGGCATCCCCTACATCAGTGGGCCTCTACAGATAGAGCTCGGCGACAACTGTCGCATCTCCGGTCAAACCACCTTCAGCGGACGCACAACGGCCTCCCCCCTGCCGTTGCTGAAGGTGGGTTCTAATGTCGACATCAGCTGGATGACCACCATTGCGGTGGGCAGTCGGGTTGAGCTGCATGACAACGTCCGTATCGCCGGAGGGGGGCTGCTGGCTGGCTATCCCGGCCACCCACTGGATGCCAGAGCACGCGCTGCCGGACTTCCCGAGCTGGACGAACAGGTGGGAGCGATCATCCTAGAGAAGGATGTCTGGCTCGCTACTGGGGTCTATGTGATGGCTGGAGTTCATATCGGACGTGGCACGGTAGTCGCTGCCGGCAGCATTGTCACCCACGACCTGCCAGCTGGGGTATTGGCTGCAGGTGCCCCTGCACGGGTTATCCGCCCTCTTAAACAAACATGTAGTGAACACCATGAAACGTGATCTGATCGTCTTTGGCGAAGATTGGGGCGGGCTACCCAGTAGCACCCAACACCTGATACGACGCCTCTCAGAGGGGCGCAAGGTGGTCTGGGTCAACTCCATTGGTCTGCGCCAGCCACACCTCACCCTGCATGACCTTAAACGGGGATGGAAAAAGCTGTTTACTCCCCGCTCTCCTGCAGCAACCACCACCTCTCCTCCATCAGAACCCTTTGAGGTGATCCACCCTCGCACCATCCCTGCCCCCCGCAGCCGGATTGCTCGCTGGATTGCGGTAAAGCTGTTGATACGGCAGATTCTCCCTGTAGTGAATCGGCTTCAACTGCACCGCCCTATCCTCTGGACCTCCCTCCCCACCGCCGCAGATCTGCATGGCGAGCTGGGAGAGAGTGCACTGCTCTACTACTGTGGGGATGACTTCAGTGGACTGGCGGGGGTAGATCACAACACCATTGCTGCCCATGAAGCAAAACTGAGCAGAGAAGCCGATCTAATTCTTGTCGCCAGCGAGAGATTAACTCACCGCTTCCCCCCTTCCACCACCCAACTGGTGCCACATGGGGTGGACTACACACTCTTTACCACTCCAACCCAACCCGCTACTGACCTGCCCAACAACGGCCACCCCACCGCCGGTTTCTATGGCAGCATCTCCAGCTGGCTGGATCAGGAGCTACTGTGTAATACCATGCAGCGGCTGCCTGAGTGGAACTTTGTACTGATTGGCCGGGTGGAGTGTGATCTCAGCAGGCTAGAGGGGATTGGCAATCTGACTCTGCTTGGCGAGCGCCCACATCACCAACTCCCCCGCTACAGTCAACACTGGGATGTATCGATACTCCCCTTTCTCGATAACCGTCAGATCCGCGCCTGTAACCCACTAAAATTACGAGAATATCTGGCCGCAGGACGCCCTGTTGTCAGCACCCCATTTCCGGCATCCACCCCCTATCTGGACCACCTGCAACAGGTCAACAGTCCCGAGGAGATGGCAAACGCACTACAGCAGAGCCTAGAGGACACCTGCAGTGAAGAGAGACGGGCCTCAGTCTGTGGAGAGACCTGGAGCGCCCGCGCCAACCAGATTGAGCAGCATCTGGAGGCGCTATGACCCACCTCTCCTACCGCATCTTCTACATACTGAATGGGGCATGGCGCCAACGCTATGTAATTACCATCCCCATTCTGTTACTCCCCATTTTGGGGCTGATCATCGGCACCCTCGCACCCAAACGCTACAGCGCCCACACCAGTCTGTTGGTGCAGGAGACCGCAAAGATGAACCCTTTCCTAGAGGATCTGGCGGTCTCTGCCATGGTCAAAGAGCGGATGGCGGCACTGGAAACCTTACTCCACAGCCGCCACATCCTCACCGCTGTAGCCGAAGAGCGCGGCATGATTACCCCACAGAGCAGTGACCGTGAGCGCGACCAGACTATCGACATACTCTCCACTGCATTGAGCGTGCGAATGACCGGAAAGGACCTGATCCGCATCGACTATCGGGCCGCTAAACCCGAAGGGATGAAAGAGACCCTAGAGATGGTCAGCAAACATTTTGTCGAGCAGCTACTGGCCCCGGAGCGCTCCTCCCTGACCGACTCTGCCTCTTTTCTGAAGCAACATCTGAAGCAGCGCAACAATGATCTGGACCAGGCAGAAACCGCTCTTGCCGACTTCAAAAATGAAAATGCCAGCGAGATGCCAGAACACCATGCCAACAACATCCGTCGCCTCAACCAACTCAAGCAACGGCTGGCGGAGCGAGAGACCGAACTGGCAGGAGCTACCCGCAGTCTCGGGGGCATTGATCAGCAGCTCTCAAAAACCAATCCGGTTGTGGGTCGAATTGAGGAGCAGATCATCCATATTCGCAGTGAGCTGGCACTGCTTAAGGCACGTTACACCGACCACCACAGCAAGGTGCAGGGAACGCTGCGCAAACTGCGTCGACTGGAGGAGCACCATCAACACCTGTTATCCCAGAAAGAGAGTGGATTTGCCAGCGATCAACTCTGGGACATTGCCAGCATCCAAATCAGTTCAAATAAGCTTGCACAACCACTGCTGGTCTCTCAACTGAACAACCTGCAACTGGCCCGTAGCCGGGTCGATGCGCTGGAGCAGGAGAGTACTAGCCTACGCCAAATCATTACTGAGCTGGAGCAACAGACCACCCGCTTCGGTGCCCATGAGCAGACCTTGCGCCGCCTAGAGCGGGACCTGAGGGTAAAGCGTGAACTCTATGAAGACCTGCTACACCGCTATGAGATGGCACGAGTCACCGGATCACTCGGCACCTTCGAGCAGGAGAAGCGCATCAAGATTATCGACCGCCCCTTCACCCCCACCACCCCAGCCAATCTGCCGCTGATCCTATTTGTGATTGCCGGTCTGTTTGGAGGTATTGCTGTGGGAAGTGCTCTCGCCATCATCATGGAGTTTGCCGACAACACCATCCGTCGCCGTGACCAGGCCGAGGCCCTGAGCGGTGTACCCGTATTGAGCCGAATTCCCCTGATCCCATCACACCCCGAAGCCATTCTCTAACACCTCTAAATCACCTGTAACAGGAGAGAGACCATGAAAACTGTTGTTCAAATCATCCAGCACCTCCGCCCAGGCGGGATCGAAACCCTGTCACTTGATCTACTCAACTACGGCAACCCAAATGACCGTACCATTCTGATCAGCCTTGAGGGGACACTGGAGGAGGCCTGTCGACACTGGCCTCGCATAAGCCGCTTCCAGAGCCGCCTCCTGTTTCTCAACAAGAGGCAAGGATTTCAACCCACGCTGATTTTTAAAATTGCCAAGCTATTACAACGACTGAATGCCGATATTGTCCATACTCACCATATTGGCCCCCTCATCTATGGCGCTATCGCCGCTCGTCTAGCACGGGTCAAACACCGTATTCATACCGAGCATGACGCCTGGCATCTACAGGATGAACACCGCCGCAAGCTACAGCGTGTAGCACTCTTTTTTGCCCGTCCAAAACTGGTTGCCGATGCAGAAAATGTAGCTGGATCAATGATGAAATATCTGCAACGTACCGATGTTCGAGTGATTAAAAATGGCATTGATACCTACCGCTTCTCTCCGGGCAACCCGATTACCGCTCGCCATAAGCTCAACCTACCCGAACAGACCACCCTGATCGGCTGTAGTGGCCGACTGGAGAAGGTGAAGGGGCATCACATTCTGCTGGAGGCGGTTGCACGACTACCCGAAGATGTCCATCTGGTGTTGGCTGGAAACGGAAGCAGGGAGATTCCTCTGCGCCAGCAGGCTGAGGTGTTGGGTATTAGTGAGCGGGTACACTTTCTCGGTCAGATTGATGAGATGCCCACCTTCTACCAAGCGATCGATCTCTTCTGTCTCCCCTCTCTCAACGAGGGCTTCCCCCTCTCTCCACTGGAGGCTCAGGCGTGCGGCATACCTGCCGTAATCACCGATGTCGGTGGCGCAAGGGAGACCTTAAGCCCTGACATTGGCAAGCTGGTCGGTAAGGGAGATCCACAGCAGCTGGCCATTGCCCTGCAAGAGATGCTGGAGCAGCCCAACCCCTATAACCCACGCACCTTTGTCGAATCAGAGGCCAATGTACGCACCATGATCCACAACTACGCCTCATTAACCGCCCCATCCTACTGAGCTGACAGCGAGACCAACATGGACACTCTAATCACTATTATTACCCTCAGCACCACGCTTATGGTGCTCTATCACCATTTGGGATACCCACTGCTACTCCACTGGGTTGGAAGAAAACCACTGAAGATGGCGATCACCACCCACACCACCACACGCCGCTATCAGAGCAGCATAAGGGATCAGCAGCTACCGATGATCACCATCATCATCCCCGCCTATAACGAGGCGGCATGGATTAGCGAAAAGATACGTAATCTGGCGGTACTCGACTACCCAATGGAGCGTCTACAGGTGATCCTTGCCAGCGATGGCTGCACAGACGGCACCGCAACCATCGCTCGTCAACTGCTGCAGGAGCCACTCTGCCGCACTCTGCCGCTAGAGATCATCCTGTTCCCCAAAAACCGGGGCAAGGTCGCTGTGCTTAATGAGGTGATCCACCTTGCAAAGGGGGAGTTGGTGGCACTGAGTGATGTCTCTGCACTGCTCTCAATCGATGCACTGCTGATCGCTGCCAACCACTTCAAAAACCCAAAAACAGGCGTACTGAATGGACATTACCACCTGCTCAACCCCGGATCTGAAGGAGAGCGGCACTACTGGGCCTACCAAAACCGGGTTCAGCAGAGAGAATCATCGATTGGCTCTGCTCTGGGCGCACACGGGGCCTTCTACATCATCCGTAAAGCACTGTTCAAACGCCTTCCAGCTGATACCATCAATGATGATTTCATCCTGCCAATGCAGATAGTAAAACAGGGGTACCGTGCCGCTTACGACCCCACTATTCGCGCACTGGAGCTGGAGCAAGCCAATCTGACAGCAGATCACCAGCGCAGGAGACGCATTGCCGCCGGTAACTTTCAGCAGCTATTACGTTTGAGAGAGATCTTGCTGCCCCGTTATGGCGCCACCGCCTTCACCTTTGCCTCTGGCAAGGGGCTGCGAGCCATTATGCCGCTACTGATGATTCTCTCTCTGCTGGGGGCACTACTGCTGGCCCCGGAGTCGATACTCTTTACCCTGCTGGCATCGGCACAGTTGAGCCTCTATCTGCTCGCCAGCTATACGCTACTCACCCCAAACCATTCTCACCATCCACTACTACAGGCACTGGCCTATCTGGTATCGGGTCATCTAGCAGCCCTGCGTGGCACACTGCAGTACCTGCATGGAGACTACCGCCACCACTGGCAGAAGGTGACCTCATGAGCCATCCAAACCAACCTCAAAAGGAGATCCCAATGAACTACACCTTTGCCATTGATCCGCTCACCAGCCACTACAAACGGGGTTTTGATCTGCTACTCACCACCCTTGGCCTGCTATTGACCCTGCCGCTCTATCCACTGATTGCACTGGCGATCAAGCTCGACTCCCCCGGCCCGATTTTTTTTAGCCAACTGCGCATCGGCAAATCAATGCCCAACCGGGTCGAGCTTTTCTGGATGATCAAGTTCCGCACCATGCGCAGTGATGCAGAGCTGAAAAGTGGTGCGGTATGGGCCACAAAATCAGACCCGCGCATCACCCGGGTCGGCCACCTTCTACGCAAGACCCGGCTTGATGAGTTGCCACAATTCATCAATGTCCTGCGCGGTGAGATGTCGCTGATTGGCCCACGCCCAGAGCGCCCCGGCTTCTACCACAAGCTGGAGATCGAGATCCCCTTCTTTGCCGACCGCACCTATGGGGTGATGCCGGGGATTACCGGTCTGGCGCAGGTCAACCAGGGGTATGACACCTCTATTGAGGATGTGCGCTCCAAGGTCGGCTTTGACCACCGCTATGCATTGGCACTGGATAACCCTCTCTCATGGATAAAGATGGACCTCGATATCACCCTGCGTACCGTGATGGTGATGTTGATGGGACGGGGACAATAATCAGGCAATACTCATGAACAGACAGCCCTTTTTTCAGATCAGCATACTCTTTCTCAGCGCAGCGCTAGTTGTAGCCGGAGCAGTGCTCACCTATCCACACACCTCAACTGCTGGAGATCGGCAACAGATTGAGGGGGAGGCGCTCAATAACCTCACCCCTAATCACCAGCTGGAGGTGAATGGAATCAACCACAGCCAACAGCCACAAACCCTGGTGATCCGCCTGGATGACCGCGAGGCCCCAGGCTATTCCGAACGGGTTAACCTAGAGCGTGTAGTCCCCTCCGGTCCATTCCAGATCAACTTGGGTCTAGGGGGGCTATACACCCCATCTGGCAAGCTATTAACCGTAGCTGACCTGCAGCAAATCGTGGCCTTTCAAGGGCAAGGGGATAAAGGGGGGCTGTTAGAGATCACACCACTCAAAATCAACCACTCCCCCTCTCTACCAGAGGGGGTCAAAGGGTGGGATCTTGGCGCCAGCGAGAGTCGACTCTGGCCCGGATTTACACGCCTGACCCCAGAAAGCGGGCTGTTCACCGGGTCCATGCTACAGAGTGTTGAGCGGGGAAAAAGGCAGCAGGCCAGTGACCCTCTAACCTCAGACGGAATTCGAGGGATAGCGTCTCTTCAGCTCCCCCTTGCAGCGGGAGAGTGGCACCTTACCCTATGGATCAGTGACCCCGGTGAGTGGGAGTATCTACCTCATCCACTACGCCGCACCATTCACGCCAACCAGCAATTGGTCTACCAACACCACTATACCCCTCAGCAATGGATTGAGCAGGTCTATCTATCAGGTCTAAAGCAGGAGGCTACCCTGAATGATAACGCCTGGAGCCATTTTGGAAGCAAGAGCGGCAGCGTTAAGTTTGAGGTCCACCTCTCCGAAGAGGGGCTGCTTCTGGAGCTGGGAGGCCCACAACCTGAGGCGGGCTATCTCGCTGCAATCCTTGCCGAACCTGCAGGCCAGCACACCAACCAACCCCTGCAAACAGCGATTGAGAAGCAGCGTAGCCAGTGGTGGCATAGAAGTTGGCCCATTCAATCCACCCTCTATAACCACTCGCCCAAACCCACCCTGAAGCCAGAGCAACTCTCTGTAGTCGCCGCTGCCGATACCACCGCCTATCTTGAATTTGAGCTACAGGGGGGGCGGTCTACAGCCCCTCCCAAAATAACCCTCACTCCCCCCCGCTACCGACAGATTGCACTCGACACCACCCTGCGCTGGGGCATGTGGCGACTACGAAGGGCGAAACTCTCCTCTACACTGCTGCAACTTAATGATCATCACCTACGTGGTGGACCGCTCCCTCCCAACAACCCCGGGCTACCTCGACAGATCCATATTCAGGTGGCGGTCCCCGCAGAGGCGACTCCTGGAACCTACCGGGGAAAAATTTCCATTACGATAGACCAGATCACCCTGCAGGCCCCAATGACCATCATCGTGCCGGATCTAACCCTCCCCAAGATCGACCGTCCCATTGGGGTCTATCTGGAGCACTCAGTCCACTTTGGGTGGTTCAAAGAGCTTCATCAACAACAGCAACAGAGCCTGCAGTGCGACCTCAAGCTGTTGCAGCAACAGGGTATCAGCGGGATCGCTCCCCCACTTCCCACCCCTGCGACAGCATCAACACAGCGGCAACTGCTCCAACAGTTGAACCAGCTTGATGGCCTTGGATTTACCCCCCCTTATCTTGCATATACCCCGGTAAAGCGGATGGTGGCACGCAAAGGGGTAGAGCAGATGGCCATTGAACTGGCCAAAATGGAACAGCAGCTACGGCAGGCCCAACTCCCCACACCACTGTGGGCCATCGCTGATGAACCCTCCAATGCCAGCAGCAACCAACCATCCCCACAGAAAATTGCCCGTTACATCCGCAGCTATGCCCCCAATGCTCAGTTGGCAGGGCAGCTCAACCACCCACAAGATATGAAGGGGATCGAGAGTTACGATATCGCCCTACTCAACAGCGGTTTTGGTATCGATGGCCACCAGCTCGATGCAGTAAGAGATCGAGGGGTTACACCGTGGCTCTATAACCTGAACCCTACTCGCATCGGTGCCGGATTCTATCTATGGCGTAACCAAGGAGAGGGGTACCTGCAATGGCACGGGCGAATGCCAACAGCAGATCCATTTGACCCCACCGATGGGCGGGAGGCCGATATGCAGCTACTACTGCCCCATGCCACCCCCTGCCCGCTAGTGGCTGATGTAGATCGAAAACTATTTGATCTGAGTGAAGCGATCACCGATCTGCGCTGGCTACTCTGGCTGGAGCAGAAGGCGATAGACAACCCAGCGGCCAGCCAGCTTCTCCATCAACTACAGCTGCAGATTCCAACCCGCTGGGAGGCGATTGAAAAACTACCTCACTGGCAAAGTAAGCAGTGGCGCAAACTGATTACCACATTTGCTCTGTAGTGGATAACTCCAACCTCATTTCGCAAAACCCATCGCAATTTGCGAAACAGGATCAAATTCTGATCTTTCAACAGACACAAAAAAGTAACTTCTCAAAAAGTCCGTGCATTTACGATTTGATGATACAGGCATTGCCGCTGATCACGTCAGGTAGATAGGGTATTCTGTTTTTCCCCGTCATTCGATCCCGAATAAAATCCCAAACTGA
>Ga0209685_1001104_pt1 | contig 13410 bp, 7 predicted proteins | sample SaaInlV_DNA_120m_FD_184685 | JGI IMG/M metagenome (GOLD analysis project Ga0209685, IMG submission 184685) | Marine microbial communities from expanding oxygen minimum zones in the Saanich Inlet - SI075_LV_DNA_120m (SPAdes) (version 2) | ecosystem: Environmental > Aquatic > Marine > Unclassified ... | reverse complement strand
AGGTAGTAGGTGTTGTTCTCTGCCTTCATATCACCACTTACAGATACATGTGCCTTATACGCGGCATAGTTCAAGAGAGCCTCTGTGTACGTGTGAGGGAGCTCTAGCTTGGATCTAATGTTCTTAGATAATACCACTTTAACCGCTACTGCACAACCTTAAATTGATTTAATATTGGTAATGACTTAGTAAACTTACGTCCCCAGTCTTCTGTCGTGTATATATCAGATATTTTACTGATAGTCGGTCCAGTAACCCCTAGTAGCGGATTATTACCCCACTCACCCTGTTTCTGAACATCTAGGAATACCTGCGCAATACTATACAGTCCTGAACGCTCCATAGCATCTGCGAAGTCACGCTCAGGTGGCTCTTCATCTGCCATAGCATAACGGATCGTATCCCTAAGTAATAGCCCCATTAACCCGAGAGGTATAGTAGTCGCCACCGTAAGTATTGGTAGCATAGCCCTTGCATAAGCCCCACCGTTCGCGTGCTGTTTCGCCTCCCGCCCAACTTGGTTCATTATAGTAAGTTGGAACGAATACATAAACTGTTTGAGATGCCACAATAACGTCCACTTAGGATCCGATGCCCATATTGGCCGTTGTGTAGCATCAGGGCGCATAACAGCCTCATCTACAAAGCGGGTCATAGCCTCAATAATAAGTTTCTCGTTAACATTAGCTGCTGATGGGCGGGGTTTGCGCTTACCATTCTTAACCCAAGTATCAACCGCTTCTTTAGTAAGTCCTAATGCCTCAAGGTTCGCTTTATCCCCTGAAGCCGCCCACTTGAGCATAGACTGCTCGCCCATTGATAGTGCCATTAACCGTGAGAATCTAGTGAACGCCTGCATACCGTTATACTTAAATAGCTTATCGTTCCATTTATGCGCTTTCTCGTACATAAAGCCGTGCTCATACTGCTCTTGGACTGCGTGCTGCACATTCTTCTCTGTAACAATCCCCCACCACTCAGCAGTTTCTTGCAGTAATTTAGGATCACTACGCATAGCTTTAAACGCGTCCTGCATACCTTTCCACGAATCTTTAAGTCCTGCATCCCCGCGTATAGCTGGTCCCACGAGATCAGGTAACTGTGAAGTAAGTGCTAACGGGAGGATTAACCAGTTAACGAGTGCTAATGCCCAACCCTGTGTTTTATACAATGAGTCGTTCATATCAAGACCTAGGCGGCCTTCAAGCGCAAGCATAGCTTTACTGAACATATCCACCTGCTTTTCCGTAGCTCCCATAACTTTCATCGAACGTACATGAGAGTGAATAGATGCTGATGGGTCCCACTGTGTACCGAAGTCAGTATGCACATACCCACCGAAACGCTCATTCCACTCTAATCCTTTAGCGACACCGTGATTATATTCTGTGAATATATCACCTAGTGAACTTCGAATAAGCCCATGCTTCAGTAGTACATCTGTAGGTATATTTAATATCCTATGCTTATCCCGTTTAATACTTGCTGGAGTCTGTGAGAACTCCTCTGCATCTCTAAATAATGCGTCACTTCCGCGTGTTGATAATTTATCGAACATATCTTCTTTATCAACCTTCGGAGTATACTCATCGAAGAGCTTAAACATAAGGTCTTTATTCTTAGCGACTACGATCTCGTCCCATATATGCGGGATATAGTTCTCCCGTTTCTGAATACGATCAGCCGGCTTCATACCCATTTTTGTCTGTTCGGCTAAGATATTATCAAACATTTCATCGAAAACGGCTTTAACCTTAACACCCTTAGCTGATAATTTATCACCATTAATAATAGCATCTAATATCTGCTTCTGTTCAGTAGCAATATCCCTATCTTTCATACCTTTAAATATACGGTCGAACTGCGTCTGATATTCACCTGTACGGTTCTGCAACGACTCCCGGAAAACCTGAGTCTTCCCAGATATATTCTCCGTAACTTTAGTACGTGTCTTATGATAAAACTCAGATATAACTCTGTCAGCTCCGGGAACCTTAAATGATTCTAGCATCCACGGAAGTGTCCATAAAGTCTTACGGGTTACGTCCCAAATGGGAGATCCCACTCCCCTGATACTCCGTCCGATTGCGGCGAAGAGGGCTTTCTCCCTACCGGGGCTGACGGCATTTTCGTAATGCGCGGGGTTTTTGCTATTACCGCTTTGTTTCTTCGTTGCCACTCCGGGTCCGACGCTACCCGCCGCCCCGTGTGTCCTAGTCCCTGTGCCACTTCTAGCTCGCTTAATTTTTGCATAACTGCCCTCTATATATTTAGTAATTGCAGGATACTCACCCCGCTTTTCGTGATGTAACAGGTAAGCCGCCGCGTACTGCGCGTGCAGCTCTAAAAGATACGCGCCCATCATATCGGGTTTAACGATTACACGGTCATTTTTAATATCCGCGAGTTTTCCGTTATTGTATGGATGTGCGAAAAAAGATGTGTATGGAGCTAACCCTTTAGAAGCCTCATACGCCTTAACGAACTTTTTATACTCTACTTCAACCGATGCAGGAGTAAAGTCCATATCATAACCATCGGCTGCGTGATGAATTGCGTGCCCTAACTCGTGCGCAAAAACATGAGCCATTTGCACCTTGTCCATCTTTTTGTCTTTCTCTGAGTACGCAATAACAATATATTCCCCCGGCATGTATGAGCCTAAAGTTGTTTCACCATCCTGCTGATCGGCTATCCATACACCATTTTTTAGGTTGTTAAACACCTCTTTAGGTAAACCATTCCCTTCAAAAAAGTCGAGCGCAGCATTGAAAAGTGCTATCTCCTCACCTTTTGGAGCTCTAAAGTTTTTATAGCTATTACGCATATCTGCATCTGGTTTTATAGCTCCTTGAGATATAACTCGTGGAGAAGCAGTTTTTTCTGTATTTGGGATAGTAAGATTTATATTAGTTGGAACATATTCTTTTAGTTCTCTCTCAAAAACTGCTGATCCGTTATCGCCTACATATTGGTCAACTCGTATTGAACTGTGTTTACTGAACTCAGCCTTAGCTGCATCTAATTCACGTTTACTTCCATTAAGTCTTATCGCCAGTTCATTAAGCGCATCGACTATAGGTGTATCGTGCATCTTACCCTTCTTATCACGAATTGGTATATTCCCATCAAGTACACCTAAATTAGCCGCTTCTTTTAGCTGCTTATTCATCGAGTCTATTACATCATCTATAATGTTATAGTTAGTCGATCTATCGAGGAACGCCTCATTAAGTGTTTGCCCAATATCTGGCATAGCGATAGGTGAAGCTTCAGCCGCATCATGTAAATTCAAGAACGGAGTTGCGGCTACATGTTTATTTAACGCTTCAACACTATTAGCCCCATCATACGAGTGCGTAAGTACAGGCATCGTAGCTGACCCAGGGTCAATAATACTTTTATGCCTAATACCTGCGCTTATACTCTTTTGCCCATTTACTGCCATATGAATCTGAACAGGTGGAGTATTACTCGCTATTTTCTTAGATTTCCCGAAGATTATCTCGCCAGTACCACCCTTCATACGAGGGAGCATAGGTTCTAAACTCTTCTCTATCTCCGCACGCTCGGCTTTAGTAATAAGGTCTTTACCCTTAAACGCTGCATCTCTAGCCTTAGCATATAAAGCTGCCTGTATAGACATAGCATCTGTAACTACTTTGTAGAAACTTCTAATTTCTGTGAGCTCTTTCTCTAGTATAGTAGCTATAGCACCTACCTCTGTATCATAGGACATAACCTCCACATCTATCGGTGTGGTTACGTCGCCTTTAGCCTCAGCCGCCTCATATAGCGCCATCTCAACACTATTAAACATACTACTATATAGTAACGTCGTTTTAACTGACTTTTTACTAGCCCCGTACATATATATGGTAAACGGTGACTTCAATAGCTTACGCCAAGGGGCATTAACGTGCCCTTTGGTTGTTACTGGCCCAAAGAGCTTAATTAGTTCCGGTATCTCTGAGGCAGGTATTTTTTTAGCTAGTGTCTGGTAAGCATCGGTTGTCTGCTTATCCTGTGCATACAAGCTGCTATTTTTATGCTTACTACCGGGGACAAACACTCCAATCTTACCTAGCCAATCAGTCCATTTAGTAATAAGCGGGCTGTTCATAAGTCCGATAGCAAACCCATTAGTTTTACCATCCATTTCTAGTGATATATTTGAAGTGAATATCGCCTCAGAGTTATACTTCTGAAGTTCAATATACGCCTTAAACCCATCGTAATCTACAGCGTCAAACTCAACTAAGAACTCTTTAGCGTGCGCAGTTGATACTGGCGCTTTATTAGCCTCTATCCATGCCAATGCCTTTTTGAATGTAGCTACATGCACGCTTCTTTTAGTATTTTCATCATTACCAAGGTGGTGCGAAATAGCTAAAACATACTGAGAGTAATTGCTTGAAGCTGACTTGATCTTAGGATTAACCCTAAACGACTGCTTTGCAGGACGTATAAATAATCTATGGAGTTTACTCCCCTGAGGAGTAATGATCCCCTGCATACCCATACGGATATTAGCCCACGCTTCATTCATGATAAAGAATGGATCCCATACTTTATCCCGCTGGGTTAGCGTGGAGAACTCCATCATATTATCCAAGTCCCGCTTAGTAGCTGCTAACTTAGCCCTTTCATCTTCTCTACGACCTTCGTGGATTTTATCAAAATCAACGTTCGTTCCTGATAACTCTAGTAGGAAATCTTCAAACCCCTTTGTATCACGAAGATTCTTAAAGCTATCGTCGTATACCCACTTAACATGCGAATACTTAAATAACGCATTTAACTGTTCTTTCTGTACTTTGAAATCCACCCCAAACTTAGCTTTAATAAATTTCTTAATTTGTTTAAAAGTAGGTTCCGCAAATGACGGCTCTTCAAATACATTATTTACACCGACTAATATATCGTATACAACATTATTAGACTTAGCTATGTCCATCGCAACTTGTACGTTTTTATGAGGTTTTTCAAGCCCCTGTTTATCGACAGTATGTATTACTTTAATAAAGTTAGTTTTAGACGCGCCCTTCTCTGACACTCCCGAAAATTTAAACTTCGTCCGCTCCGCAGCAGTCATACCCTGTATTTTAACAAGTGACATATCAGTTATAACACCCAGCGCAAACGTACCTAACGCCGTGTTCATACGCGCATCCATATCATGGATAGTATCATCAACCGCTTTAATACCTAACGCACTTTTAATCTGCCCCCCTAGCTCATTAGCAGCTACAGTCATTGGTATACCCATAGACTTAACTTTCTTATACTGAGCGTTAGTAGGTCGGGCATCCATAAGCATAATATTCTTAACCTGATCTTTACTCAGATTAAGCGTGCCACTACTACGCTGCGCAACCCACCGATGGGCAACTACTGATATAGTAGCTAAATCCGCATCGCTATACATAGCAAAACCATCTCGCATCTGCTGTATAAGTAGTGATGGATCATTTAATATATCGTCAGGGTATATCTTTTTACGTTGTGGAACTCTGCCTATTTTAATGGCCGCAGCACTAAAGATACCCTTAAACTTATTAATACTAGCCGTCAGTTTACCAATATCAGTAGCTTCTTCAAGTTTACGAAGCTGATCTTTATCAGTAGTTTCTAATGTTTCGGGTAATACCTTTTTATCATCACGGGTAAAGTTATCCTCAAATGTAGTACCCTTTAAGCCTTTACCTTGATTGCCAGACGGTATAACTTCTATCGGGGTACCCTCTTTAGCCTCTACTACCAGCGGCTTCTTCTTGTCCCCCTTAATATATGCGATAACCGTATCAGCACTAATACCATATTGTTTAGCGAATGATGCAACATCTGGTTTAAACGGTAAGTCATCAATGACCGTTTGCCATTCAGCTTTCTGTTGCTTAGCCTCTACTACCAGCGGCTTCTTCTTGTCCCCCTTAATATATGCGATAACCGTATCAGCACTAATACCATATTGTTTAGCGAATGCTGCAACATCTGGTTTAAACGGTAAGTCATCAATGACCGTTTGCCATTCAGCTTTCTGTTGCTTAGGCTTAGGTGCCACCGCACCAATACTTTTAGCATACGCCTTAATCATTGCAGTTTTACTTGCTCCGTACTCAGTAACGGCATCCTCAACACTCATCCCATTATCTAATGCTACTTGCCATTCAGCTTTCTGTTGCTTAGGCGCTGGTTTAGGCTTAGGCGCTGGTTTAGGCGCTGGTTTAGGCTCTTTCGCTGCTGCTACATCAGCTTCTAACTTCGCGGTATATTGGGTATAAGCCTCGGGGGCTCTAACTTTCATCGCTGCTAGTAGATGCTTTAGTTCATCATACTGCATTTGCATTATACGCTTCTGCAGGTCCGATAGATCCTGCTGGTTACCACTCAATAGAGCAACAGCCGCACCCCACCGGTGATGAACTTCTTTAAAGAAGTAATGATTAGACACCTCAGTTTTGTTACTCCACGGCACTCCATCAAAAGCTTCCGCCACTTCCGCAGCACTAGGGTGTATAACTTCACCTTTATCGGTGTATGTAGTTTTAGGTCGCCACTGTAACCACTTGTCTTCTACTTGAGGATTAGTATCTTTTTCTATTTCAGGAAATCCATTAGATGCACTTTCTTTTACCCGCGCCTTAGACCTCTCCTGCGCCATATCAGTATAACGCGTTTTAATAGCCTCTACTAATTGGGCACGGTTAAGATTTGAGCAACTAGCCATTATGTACACGCCCCCATCTGCTTAGCTACATTATTTAGATCAGTCATACTAATATTTTTCCCGTTTTTAAACCAACTATCGGACTTTAGTTTACCATCCTTACGGAATATATTAATAGGTATTTCGTCTCGAACCTCTTCTTGCCTAGTGGCCGTCTCGCCTACAGGGGGTACATCTGAATCCCAAACAGGTGGAGGAGTGACATCTGCCTGTACATTGTCTTCTATTCCTTGCGCCCGCTTGAGCCCCGCAGCATCAACTACTTCAACTCGGACGTTATCTAATTTATCTATATTACCTATATCCACCTGCAGTGTTTCAGGGGTAGTCGGGACTATAGTCACCGTATCCCCTGTATCACGATCATATGCGACAATACCAGCGGCATTACTATTTGTATCTAAAGTTTCGTCTTCTGCGGTACGCCGCGCCTGCATAGCTCCTACTGCATCAACACCTGTCGATATCCCCATAGCCGCTGCCCCAGCAGCAACAGTCGTACCACCACCCGCCGCAGCTCCAGCAACAGCTGCTTGGTTACGTTCACTAATAGCCTCTGGGCTCATCATATCATAGTCAGGGTTATGGTGCTTCTTGTTAAGTTGACCTATAGCCGTTTGTGCGTACTCAGTTGCACCCTCAGCCACTGACGTTACTCCCGCCGCCCCCATAAGCTGTTTAAGTCGCCCTTTAATACCCCTAGACGTACTACCAGTAAGTTTCGCTAACTTACCTATAGCAATGCCTAACGGGGCAAACTCTAGAGCTGCACCCGGTACGCCAGCTATAAGCGACGAACCCGCAGCATCATCGGCACTAACGCCCTCAGCTAATAACTCATTGAAATATTCGCCCGACTGCACGCCATACGCACCCGCAGCACCACCAGCTATGAAAGCGTTCGTACCACTAATAAACGCTTTACCCACAGCGGCTCTACCCGCTAAACCTACTACACCGCCACTAAGCATAACCGCGAGGTTCGGTAGGTTCTCCACCATCTTCTCAATGATAAAGCCACCTGTATCAGCGAGGCTATGAACATCATCAGTAGTCGCGAACTTAGGGGGGTTTCTAGCAGCTTCAACTAGGTTCTGTACACGTCCCTCATCCATCCACGCTTCAGCAGATTCCAATCCAAACTTATTAGATACAGCCTGCCCAAAACCATATAACATACCCTGAGTTTGGTCTACTCCTCTACGAAGCGCCCCGCCTACTAAAGGTTGTTTATATGGTTTTCTAACGTTACTACGTGTTATAGCACCGTGTAAACCTGCGGCTCTATTAGCCTCTCCGACCTTAACAAATTCAGATAGCGTATCATATTCTGGAGTACCTTCTATCGCTGATTGTCTATTAAACTCGCCTCTTGCTATATCATAGGCGTTAAACTTCGTGACATCGTGTCGTGCAACATCACCAACACCTTTAGCCACCATAACAGCATTAAGGTTACGCCCACTTGCATCTCTGGCAACTCCTAGTGGTCTACCGTAGTAACCGTATCCATCCTGCTCAATATGGTCTAATTTTGATAATGTCTCAGTTGCTATCCTATTTTCAATCTCTGACCCACGGGTTCCATAAATAGACCCACCTTCCGAAGCAATATCTCCACTAACGTGGCCTTCTTCTTTGGCATCAAACCCAAGAAGCCTGTACCGTTGTATAGTATCCGCATCTTCCATACCGCGAGCATCAGTTACATCAGATGCTCCGGCTATTAACCGTGCGACGGTATCGTCAAGACTCATTGCGGTTTCATCGGCTCAGACGTATCTTTCTCACCTATAATACGTGCGATAAGTTTGTCTAGCGTAATACCCGCATTATCGGCTTCTTCCCGCAATAACGCGACATCAAACTGTTTCTTACTTCCATCTTTAGTAAGTAGTGCGATTGTACTCTGTGACTCAGAAAACTTAGCTAGGAATTTAGATATCAGCATATTACCTGTACTGAGATTAGCTGCTCTGTCTTCAGACATTGGGTTGTACCAACTAGACTGACTCCCTTGGAAATCATTAGATCTATTCATACCTATAATCTTCCCTGCGAGTGCGAAATCTGCTGGTGTCATTTCATCCATACTACGCCTTCCAAAAACTACTGCTATCGCCGCGGGTGATTGTGATAAGGTGTTATATATATCAGACTTAGCCTTATCGGTATCAAACTTTTTAACCCCCTTAGCACTTTTAGTAAAGTACCCTCGTGCCCCCCCATAATAGTCTTCCAGCCCAGGGACCACCATATCTAATGTGGAGCTAACCCCCTTCATTATATCGGATTTACTTTTAACCTTACTAGCCAAATCCTTAGCTGACATAGACAGTGTTCCGGTTTCAATGAAATTGGATAACGAATCCTTCCCGAGAATACCACCTTCTTGTAGTCTTCGTACAGCGGCTAACTTACGTGCGTTCCAAGCCTTAGTAGCCGTAGAAAGTACCTTAGTGGCCTCAGTCTCAGTCATTTCAATACCAGCCGCGTTCTTCCACATACGCTCAGTAGGCTCACCTGCTGGCGACGGAATATCCCCAGAGGGGTCTTTTTTATGTTCATTAACTTTAGCTTTCTTCTCATCATCTGAGAGCGCGCTACTGCCTAGATATACCGCTCCGCCAACCGCTGCAGTTTTACTTGATGTAAGTACATTTTTAACTGTAGGCGCAATCGTCCACTTCCCGTTAGCCGTCTGGATAACTTCTTGTGAACCCGCACGATAGTTACTCGCATTTAATGAACGCTGCGCTGCGGCCTCAGTATCAAAGTTTCTGCGGTTTGCTGGTATAGTTCTTCTACGGCCAAAAGCCCCTGGATCCCCATACTCACGGCGCGTTCTCCCTAACCCACGGCGTGTAGCAACCGTAGCACGTTTACTTAGTTCATCTGCAGCTTTTACGACCTGTTTACCTTTCTTATATACGCCATAGAGCTTACCCCCTGCACTAAATGATCTTAATACTGCAGATGCTACCCAACCAACTCCGGGAACAAACATAGCAGCAGTAGCTGCTGCATCTAATGGGTTTTCGGTAATCCAATCCCCCACCTTAGTCATCACCCCCGGATCTTTAACTATATCAGCTTCTATCTTTTGGGTATCTCCCAGCTTAGACTGAGTTTCTATATCCTCAACCGTAACAGCGGGTGGTTTAACCGTAACAGCGGGTGGTTTAACTCTCGATAGACCTAACGACTGTTGCGTAGGTCGGTTACTTTGGAAAGCTTCAATATCGCCTACCGCTTGTTCAGCTAAGAACTTTTCACGCTCACTCTTCTGGATGGCCTCAGCTCTTGCCAGCTCATTAGTAGCACGTTGTTGATTCTGTGTATCATACACACTACGCTGCTGGTTACCGTAACTAATAGACCTAGCTAGATTACCTAATGAACTCATTACGCATCCTCCTTGTTAACATTAGCTCCTGCCATATTTATGATAGCCTTTTCCAATAAAGTATTACGTGTTGATTCGTTTGCGTTACGTATGTTTGCTTGCTCATAAGCATTTTTATCATAAGCATCTTGGTTATACCTAGATTCAAAACGTTGCCCTAACCCTGCGATAGCGTTCTGCGTAGCTTGAGCATCTCGGCTATATCGGTTAGCATCCTGACCATATCCTTGCCCAAGTGCTCTCTGACTAGTAGCCATATCGCCATATGCTGAACCAACTCCAGTGGTATTACTTAGCGCATTACCATAGTTAACATCGCCAGTAGCCACATAGGATCTTGCTTTATTTCTAATATCTGCACCCTCTTTAGCACCCCTAGTTCTTTCACGAGTAATAGCTGCTGCTTTACCTAGTGCTTGACCAGATACATTATGGTATCCCGATCTAGCTAGTTTAGTAGGATCTATACCCATGCCAAGACTTTGACGTTGCTGAGATTGAGCTGCAGTATCATACTGCTGACCTATGGTAGAAGCTACCTCACCTAACCGTGCTGTACTATTGCCTGATAGCTCACCAGTAGCTGTAACATCTGCTAAACGTCCTTCTTGTTGTCGTTTAGCCTCAGCAATAGATGCGTCTCTAGCCTTAATCTCATAATCTAAACGCTTCTGAGATATGGCATTAGCTTCACGCATAGCTGCTGCAGACTCTCTCTGTGCTGCTGCTGCTCTTTTACGATCACTACGTCCAGCAAAATGACCTAGGAGTGATGATCCTGCTGTAATAGCTGCAGAACCAAGAGCACTAGTGCCTCCTCTACTATTCTCGTACCAAGGTGTAGACATAATTATTTCTCCGTTGTTTGTTTAAGTATATCATAGTTAATCGTAATCTGCACCATCGATTATTGGTACTATTATCGGAAGAGGTATAGTTTTTTGCCCGTATAACGTATCCGATGCCGCATTCCCACTAGACTCTGTAACCCCCCAATCTAGTTTGGTTGCAACATTGAAATTTGCTGTAATAGTTGTACCATTCCAATAAAAACCCGATACCACCCCGATTGTTATAAACCAGTGGTACACCCACGCTGAATCAGCATAAATACATGCTGGGGAACCAAAGATAGGGTCATAATACATAGACTGCCTATCACTCGGACTTTCTAGCCTACGATACCACCTTGCCCAATCCACCGAAGCCCACATAGGTTTAGACATAGAAGAAACTTCAGTCCCTCCAGTATATGTGTAGCCTATAGTACCTAATGTTTGTCCGTCTACGTCAAGGGCTGTAATAGTCATAATATCTTTAATATTTAAAATAGTTTTATTACTATCAAATGTATTACTCCCCGTTGAATCAAACACAGCTAATCCCTGGCCGGTAGGCGTACCTGTGTTATATGCAAAGCAGTACACCTCCATCGCTGCAACTCCCGATGGGTCCCCAGCGGGGTAATCAACTAGTAAAGCTATATCCCACCTAGTCTCGCCCTCACCGTTAGTTACCCCCGTATCAGTGATACTAGCTGTAGCACTGCCAGCCGAGAACACTATAGGGCGGTGCATACTATATACATAAAAAATAGCTGTTCCCCCATCATCTGGAATAGTGTAGTATGTCGTCAGACTCCCGCAATTATAATTTTTTGTACAAGATCTATAATAACCATTATATGTACGTATTTCAAAACTACCCGAGCCTGATAGACTCCCAGAACAGTTTTGGCTACCCCTATTACCGTGGTCATAATAGTAAGACCTCCCTTTCCACGATGAAGGTACAGAAGTGTGTGATACTAACGAGTCATACGTAGCTTTACCTATAAACATATAACTAGGTGCTTTATCTTGGATAAGGAAGTTTCCACTATCATTCTTTATTTCTAATCCGTAAGCCATTACTAGTTACCCATAATAAACAGCTGAACCAATCCACCATTTCCGACACTCTGGTTAGAGTCATATGCAACTGTAGGTACCCCAGAAGGATATGTAATCCCTACATCTACCCCTGACCAATCAACAATATCGTTATAGTCACTATACGTAGCAAAGTCCTGTATCTGCGAAACATATATAGTCCACCCAACTAAATTAGGGTATGCTTGGCTGCCAGACGCTCCTTTAGCTACTGAAATAACATCTATGTGTGAATATGCTACCGTTGTAGAATCTAGCGTAGTATTACCACTACTGTCCATTAACTGGATACCAAAAGCCATTAGCTAAGATCCCCTATCTTCACCCTTAGGGTGCCGGCTGAGTCATATACTTTTAAAGTACTATTGGTCATCTCCATTCTAGCACCAGAAGTTGCACTCTTAACGTTAAGCGTCCCTCTAAATGTTCCAGAGTTAAACTCAGCACTACCATCTTTACCTATATTCCACCCAGTTACACCCGCAAAGTAGTTATGGCTCTGGACACTGGTCATAGCCGCTTTAGTAAAACTAGCCTCATATGCTGTAATCTCTGTAGCAATACCATTCTGCCACGTCCCAGAATCAGCCCCTGCATTAAATGCTCCGCTAACCCCAGCACTAGCCGCTGGATACGGATCACTATTAGCACCAGCAGTTGTCCTTAATCTAACCCAATAGTAATATGTACCAGAAGTTGGTGGGACATCAGCCATAAGCTTACCAGCTTCGACCGCTATCATCGTACACCCATCCAAACCAGTAAAATCACAGCTGCTGCTAGTACTTCTCCATATCTCAGTGACATCATGCCCAGCATATGATGCCCAATCCCAAGTAAGAAATATCTGGTCCGTAGAAGGGGTAGTAGCGAGTGAGGTAGGTGCCGAAGGTACAGCTGGAGTATAACTACTAGCTGCCGATCCATATCCCGTACTACTATCCTCTGGGGCTGATACAGCACTACCAGCACTAGCAACGATAACGCCAGAACTAAACAACTCTCTAAGCGTTACAGCTCTATCAAGCTTATCCCCTCTTAACCCGAGCCTTACTTCAACTGCATTCTTTACGGCTGAGAGGAACCCATAGAGTGTACCTTGAGGTGGTTCAGGGATGGCCGGTATCTTAGTCTCGGCCATTACAACGACCCTAGATCTTTTACTGTATTACCCAAAGTTATAGAATCAACTGTAGTAGTACCTGATACTTGTATTTCGTACTTATAAACTCTTGGGTAACTAGGCAACCTAACTGGACTATTACTTGTAATAGACACTGCTGTCTGCTCAACCCCATCTAAAGTCAGTGTAAGTACTACAGGTTCAGCAACTGTATGATGCC
>Ga0209685_1001086_pt1 | contig 13580 bp, 19 predicted proteins | sample SaaInlV_DNA_120m_FD_184685 | JGI IMG/M metagenome (GOLD analysis project Ga0209685, IMG submission 184685) | Marine microbial communities from expanding oxygen minimum zones in the Saanich Inlet - SI075_LV_DNA_120m (SPAdes) (version 2) | ecosystem: Environmental > Aquatic > Marine > Unclassified... | reverse complement strand
TGAAATCCATTGCTACCTCGTAGTTAAACGTGTAATCCGTAGTAACAGAAATGGTTTTAGTAGTAGGTGTGATAATATTCGGAAACGCATTGCGTTCCTCCATATCCATCTGATAACCTTTTATTTTTGACATATATACTCCCTTCAGAAATGTCACAACTATAGAGTAGTTGCCACCCTTGAAGCAAAATAGCTTCCCAATAGACCCCACTAATGAAGCCTATTAAGAAGCCCTCTATTTCAAGAGGACTGTGCTATTTAAACAATAGTAGCTTGAACACGATCAAAGTACGTAATTCCCCAGCTCTTACCAATGGTATGGGCTGAAAGTTCTAAGTACAGTTCACCTTTGTGTTCTAATAAAGCATCTTGTAGACGTTCCTTAAGCTCCCATGCTTTATCAGCTGCTTCCCTACCCGCTATGGTATTCTTGCTGTTAATCTTCATAGAAGACTTAGTACCTTCCTCGTTGAAGATGTCAACCCATCGGTTTTCACCATCACGTCTGAAAGCTACTTTAGCTAGAACACCAAACGGTTCCCAATTACTTCTCTCTAATATCTCAACACATCTAGTAGAAAGTTCACGTTCTAACTGAGTGTCCTCAGTAGAACAGAAAGCTTCCTTAACTGTAGCAAAGTTAGCTAAGAATGTTAAAGAAAGGTTATTGTTGCTTGTTGTAGATTGTTTCATGTATTACTCCTTTGTTTGAAGCGAAATTGCTCCCTATTAGACTCTTTATTAGAAAGCCTAATAAGTAGTAGACACTAAGAAGCTTGAAACAATCCAGGGTTCATATTAATAAACCCGATAGCGAGTAGACATATTAAGACAACTATGCCTAGTACTATTACTACTGTCTTATCTTCAGGATCTTCTATCCAGTTACTCATGACAATTCCTCCGCTACGAGGCTTAAAACTTCTATTAAGACTTCTTCAATGTTAACCTTAAGACCTTGTGACTTAGCGTCTCGTTGGATAGCATCGTATAACTCTTTAGTAGTTTTAGATACCCTGAAAGCTAGAACCACACTTTCAGAAGTAACTGGTGTTAAATATTTCTTCATGATTTACTCCTAGTTAATTAGCAACCAACTAGTACCTAACCAGAGGATTGCTATTAGTACATAAAAGACACCCATTCTTACATTTAGGTGCGGCCACATACCTCTAATGAATAGAGATATGCCATATATGAAGATAGTAAACATTAGTGCGACTAGCACTGTAACTACCGTCATATGTATTGATACATAATATTCCATCATAGTTTCTCCATGATTACGGGCTTACCATCAGCGGTAAATACCCTGGTTGCAGGATGATGTACTTTACCCTCATCTTCTAACTGATGTAACTCAAAGTCAGTCTTGAATTGAGGTGAGACCTCTTCAACATGAGAAACGTATTCTTTACTCATGGTGCCGACTATGTACCCTGCATCACGAGCTTCCTGATCTTCTTTACTCATGATGTCCATTACCGCGGCTATTGCGTCCTGCTCTCTACCGCTAATGGTTACGATAAAGTCTCTACCGAACTTGTACTTCCAGTACGGTGTCTTCGGGTCTTCAGAGTAGTTCTCTAAAGACTGTGTTGTTACATAAAAAGTAGACATAGCGTCCTCCTATATTTGAAGCAAAATTACTCCTCATTAGAGCCTCGTTAGAAGCCCTAATAGGTAGTACTATCTGTTAACTAGTCTCAAGGTAGCTTCTACCATCTTCAACTCATCGTTTGCTAATTCGACATGTGGAAAAGCAGCAAGAAAGTCTCCTTGGTAGTAGCCCTCAGCTTCATCCAGTCTTCTTGTGACCTCTTGTAGGATAGTTACTTTTGTTAGTACCTTCCTTGGGGACATCACACCACTGGATAACGCATTAGTAAGGCTATCAACTATCCTTGTCATACGTCTACCTTCTCTACTGACCTTCTTACCAAGAGGACCAGGTAAAGCCCCTATCCAGCTGTGATACTGGGCATACATATCCCATAGAGTCTTCTCCATGATGTATTTCTGTAGAGGTCTGGTTAGTTCAAAGAAATGTTGTTTACCAACATTCAGTTCTGCCTCTGTAAGGCCTTCCACTTTATCGACTGTGGGCTTGTCAGTTGTGGTTTTCATACCTCATTAGACTCTCGTTAGAAAGCCTAATAGGTTATGAAGCTAGAGCTCTAGAGGAGCAGCTTTAAGCAGTAACATATCCTTAGAGACGTCAACCTTCTCAAACCCTTGGTGTAGGTCTTTACCTCTGCGGGCAAAAACTCCAGAAGAGCTTCGAACACGCCATCCCCAAACGATGTCACCAGCGTAGTCATTACCAAGACAAGTATAGTTGCCTGCCATATTAGCACCACTAATGAAGTGGAACCCTGGGACCTCTACTCCCTTAGCAATACCAAGAGTAAACTCTCTGATATAGCGCTGGTAGCTTTTAGCTAAAGAACGAACATACCACAATTCCTTCTTCAGCTTAACAAGATCAAAGGAGTCACGGTAGTTGTCCTCCATCTTAAAGACTAGGTTAGCGATAACCCCTGCAAATACCTCTGCGGGAATATCATCAGGTCCAGGAGGTCCGTACGAGGAGACCATACCTTCTAAACGTCCTAGTGCCATTATTAGTGACACTTCTTCCACTTTATCGACTGTGGGCTTGTCATGAGATGCAACCATAGGTTACTCCTATATTTGAAGCAAAATTACTTCGCATTAGACTCTTCCTTAAGGAGCCTAATACGTAACAATTTACCTATCCAGTATAACGTCCGCTACCATTGTGCAAACAGCAACTTCCTCTTGAGCTGGAACCTCAGAAGAGTTAGCAACATCTTTAGACCATTCTCCATCGATGTAGTAACCCCATGACCAAGAGAAGCTATCTCCATAGACTAGCTGAGCATAGTTTGATGTACTATTCAAACTAGTCCTAGTAGCGACATAGATGCCAGGATCTTCTTCTACTTCTTTAGAAGTGACATCTAGCTTCCTAACGGCTAGTGTGGTGTACTCAGCAAACAATCTAAGCACAGCTAAGTCCGCTTTTAACTTGACGAAGTTATGCTTGTCCCTGAAGCTTTGCTCCATAGTGACTACTAACTCTGCAATCTGGTTAGAGAACCTACCTGATATAGTATCAGAAGGACTCGGACCCTCTTGTTGAACGTTAGCGTTCACTCGACCTAGTGCCATAATTAAAGACACCTCTTCCACTTTATCGACTGTGGGCTTGTCAGTTGTGGTTTTCATACCTATAAATACTCTCAAAAGAAAGCACTTATAGGTATGCTATCCGAAGATAGCAGTACCAAGTAATAGTTACACTACACGAGCCTCCCACCGCTCTTTAGCCTCAGCATCAACCAGCTCTTGTATGATATCCTCATCACAACGTAACGCACAGAACCAATGAGAGACACGGTTGTTACCAGCAACCCCAAGAACAACAGGAAGCTCATGACGAACTACACGACGCAAGATGTCAGTAAGCGCAGCACGCTCACCATCATTGGCCAACCCGTCATAACGACAAACAGGCGTATCACCAGAAGACAGGTGTAGACGAACAGACCTAGAAGAAGCCAACCACTCGTAAGACAAGATGCGAACAGGCTTAGACCAAGCCAACCAAGACGCAGGTGAAGGACGAGACACATCGAACGCAGATGGAACAAAAGATAAAGACAACATAACAACACTCCAAGTAAGAACGACAAGCGACCGAGAACACAGGGCACAAGCCGAACGGAGACGAACAAAACCCAACGAGCCGACCGACACGAAGGGGGGCCAGGAAACCCACGAGGGTACCCGAACACCAAAAATATACACATGTAATGCACAGAGGCACCGAGATGATTGAAGAAGAGTTGGCCAAACTCTCCAAGGGAGAGCTAAGAGAATACCTAGAGCTACAAGAAGCTTTAGCAAAGAAAAAGAAGTGGAATCATTGGAAAAAGAATCCTAAAGATTTCATAGAAGAATGTTTAAAGATATACCCTAAAGATACTACATTAGGCTTAATTCCGTTAAAAGTTAATTCCGCTCAGATCTTAATTATTAATGAATTTAATAGGCAGATGATGGGAGACAGTAAGTCTCCTAAGAGCGATAGCTCGAATGGTAGAGGGTATGTACGAATGATTATTTCAAAATATAGACAAGCAGGATTTAGTACAATTTCTTCTGCCCTTATTTTTTGGAGAGCATTGTTCTATGGGAATACTAAAGCTGTAATTATTTCATTAGATAGGCCTACTACTGAAAGTATTTTTAGTATGAGTCAGACGTTTTGGGAGGAATTACCAGAGGGTATTAAACCTGAGTTAGATAAGTCTAATATTAGGGAGATGGGTTTTCAGAGTAACAATAGTAAGTATAGAGTATTTACTGCTGGTGCTGATAATCCAGGTAGGGGTACTACAAATAATGCTCTTTTATGTGATGAAGCTGCATTTTTTCAGAGTGGTGAGAAAGTATTAGCTGGTTTATTCCAGTCTATTTCTTTGACTAAAGGTAGTATTATTATCATTAATAGTACTTCTAATGGTGCTCAAGGTGCTTATTATGACTTATGGATTAAGGCTGAGAAGAAAGAAGGATATTTTATTCCGTTATTTGTTCCTTGGTTTTTACAGGATGAGTATCGTATGGAAGCCCCTGAGGGGTTTGAGAGAGATACTGAAGAAGAGAGATTAGTAGAGAAATATTCTTTAGATAACAATCAGTTATTCTGGAGGAGAATTAAGATATCAGAGACTTCTACTCAGTTATTTAAGCAGGAGTATCCTTTTACCGCTCAAGAGAGTTTCATTCAGAGTGGTAGAGGTGTATTTGATGCGGAAGCATTAAGTAAGTATGTACCAGAAGATCCTGAAAGTATTAGAGAGTATTCAGAGAGTAATGCTATCTTTGACCTTGATAAAGAAGGAGCGCTTAGTGTATGGAAATCTCCTAATATGGAGACTAAGTATATTATTGGGGCTGACGTAGCTCAAGGTGTTGGTGGCGACTATAGTTGTGCAGTAGTAATGACCTCTGAAAGAGAGGTAGTAGCTCTATACAGAAATAATCGGATTGATCCTAGTAGGTTTGGTCAGGTATTATTCTACTTAGGCAGATGGTATAACAACTGTCTTCTCTCTTGTGAGAGTAACTCTATCGGTATTGCTACTTTACAACAGTTACACTATATGAGTTATCCTAATATTTACAGACAGAAGAAGACAGCTAATGCACAGTTAGATATTATTAATACTTTAGGTTTTAAGACTACAGTAAGTACTAAGGCACCTATCATTTCTAATCTACAGAATATGGTTAAGGACTTTGACATTAATATTCCTTCTTTAGTTATTCTTAATGAATTAAAGGATTATGTAGTACACGAGACACTATCAGGCGGTACTAAGATGGGAGCAGCAGTAGGAAAGAATGACGATACAGTTATGGCTTTAGCTATTTGTTGTGAGGCTTTTAGGACTGATGGGGATAGATTAACATTAAACCGATTTAGTTGGAGTGAGACGAACCAATCGTCTTATGTTCAAGATACTAATTGGTTGTAAGGAGATATTATGGATTTAAGCGTAACTACGGGTAACTTAGATTTAGGAGAAAACTCCTTATATCGGATGTACTTGGATAGATTAAGAACAAAGTACGAAGGGCATCCGACTGTTACTGATGCTGATTTACAAGAAGCTGCCAGACAAGGTGTTGTTCAATCGGGTTCTGGTTTCTATATCCCTAATGAGCAGTATCAAATTGGGGGCAAGGACTACCTTATTAAGGGGGGTACTTCTAACTTTAATACTATTTGGGATAGAGCAGAGAAACTTTCAGGTACAAGAAGGGGTTATGAGGATAAGCAAGCACTATATGAAGCTAATCAACCTAATAGAGAGGCAGCGGAATTAGAAGCAGAGATGCGTAGAGACCAAGCTAATCAAGATAGGTTATATAGAGAAGAGATGCATCGTATGGCTAATGATAGAAATTTAGCTATGCATAATGAAACAGGTAGAGAGCGCTTTGGTGATGATTATTCCCAAGACAAGATGTACCCTAAGGGTGGTTTTGGAGATGCTTGGCACACCCCTATCACAGGTAGGCAAGGGTATGTTGATAATTACCCTCTTGTAGATAAGTCCTTTCTTACAGATTGGATGTACCCTACAGATCCTAATAAAGATGCTAAAGAATACCAACAGTCTTACGAGAAATTACCACAAACAATTTGGTAGAAATTAAATTAATCAGCGAGAGAGCGAATGAGCAAGCAGGATATAGAGAAGGTCGATGACGACCAGTTGATCCACTCGATTGACAAATATATAAAGAACTCCGATGGAGGTTACACAGGTAATTCAGATGTCTCTAAGAGACGTGAGAATTCTATTTATGAGATGAGTTTAGATCCTAGGGGCGATTTAGCACCACAAGGTGTATCTAAGATTGTTTCATCAGATTCAGCAGAGATTGCAGAGGGGTATACTGCTTTAATTACTAAGCTTTTACTTGACAATAATAAGTTAGCTATGTTTGTACCCTATGATGACTCTATTGCTGCTACTAAGAGAGCTCAAACAGCTTCTTCAGTGGTTAATTACTGTCTATTTAATTCTAATTCTGATGGTTGGAGTAAGTTATCCACATGGATGAAGAGTGCAGTAGTACTAGGTAATAGTGTTATTACTTGGGGTTGGGAAGAAGACTTTGATTATGAAGTTGAAGAGTATGACTCTATTGATGAGGTATCTCTTGACCAATTATTAGCAGACCCTGACTTAGAGATTGTAGGTACACTACAACTTAATGAAGAAATTACTTTATTAGGCACAGGTGTAATTACTTACACTGATGTACGCTTAAGACGTAAGATTGATAAGTCTGGTGTTAAGATTAAGAACATTCCACCTGAGTCTTTTATCATTGATCGCTCTGCTACATCTATTACTGATGCTAGGTTTGTAGCTATCATAAACGATATGACTCGTTCTGATATTAGAAAGATGTGGCCTGATTATAAGGGCGATATTGCTGACTTAGGTGAAGAAATGGCTTGGTCAGAGTTCAATATCGAGAACTTTGCTAGAAAAGATGCCGCAGGTATCAGAACTTGGGATATTAATTCTGATACTGAAGAAGAAGAAGCTAATATTGAGGTAACTGTAGTAGAATGTTGGGTTAGAACAGATAGAGATGGTGATGGTATAGCAGAACTTAAGCATGTAATCAAAGCTGGTGATGTTATTCTACAAGAGGATGATGTTTCTTACATTCCACTAGCTATGCTTAACCCTATTGAGATTCCTCATGAGTTTTATGGTCTATCTTTATTAGATATGGCACGTAGTCAGACACAAGCGACTACTGCTATCCTGAGGGGCTTCGTAGAGAACGTTTACTTCGGTAACTACGGTAGAACTTTAGCAGATCCTAATGTAGTAGACTTCGCTGCCTTACAGAACCCGATGCCTAAGCAAATTATTGCTACTAATGGTAATCCTGCAGCAGCTACAATGCAATTACAACCTGAACCTATCTCTCCTGGTACCGCTGGTATGCTAGAGTTCTTAGGTTTACAAAAAGAACAATCAACTGGTCTTACAAAGACTGCTATGGGCTTAAATGATACATTATATGTGTCAGGTAACTCAGAACAGAAGATGGCTGGTGCTCAAAACGCTGCACAAGTGCGTATTGAACACGTTGCTAGACGATTTGTAGAATCAGGGATTAAAGACCTCTGTCGTGGTATCTTAAGGGAGATGAAGAGTAATCTTAAGAACCCTCTTAGATACAAAAATGGGAAGGGTTACGCTTCTATCACATCTGAAGAGTTGCAGTTGATGCCGTCAAATATGGATTTAGATATTCAGGCCAACTTAGGTGAAAACTCTAATATGAATGTGGGTGTGAAGCTTAATCAACTTGCAGAATTGTTGCCTATGATGGCACAAGACCCGACTGCGGCAGCCTACATCAACCCTATGGCTTCTTTTAATCTGGCAGCAGATATAATTGAGAACATGGGAATGGACCCTACAAGGTTCCTAGTTGATCCTGAAGATGAAGCTGGTCAACAGCAGATTCAACAGAAACAAGAGCAAGATAATCAAAAAGTAGAACAAGCTAAAGACCTTGAAATGCAAAACCAACAATCGATTATCGAAACTTCTAAGGCTAATATTGGTCTTATTAAAGCAGAAATTGACAATAAAAAGATTGATAATAAGAGACAGCTGTTACAAGCTGAAGATGAGTCTAATCGTAAGTGGGCTGAGATTGCTGTTAAGGCTATGGATACTGAAGGAGCTAAGATTCCTCAACAAGTGCCTGTAGATTTCCAGAGCTTATACCAAGATACAGAGCAACAAGAGCAAGAAGAAGCGGAGATCCAACAGCAAGGAGAGCAATTAGCTCAAGCTGCTATGGAGAACCCAGAACAAGCTATGCAGATGGCACAGCAAGCTGGAATTGATCCATCAATGTTGATGGGTGAACAACAATAAGATGAGAGACGATAGATGACACAAAAATACAACAGACACCCTAGTCATAAGATAGGGAGTGATGGTAAACCAAAGAAAGTATCTGTATATGATGATGCCCAGAGAACCTTAAGTAAAGGTTATCAATGTGAAGAGCTGAAAGATACTATGACTATGGTGACTGAGGATATTCTCAATAACTTGTTTAGAGATTGGTTACTTACCAAACACTTTGAAACAGAGCGTAGAGAATTTCTTTATAAGTTAGCGATTAGTCAGGGGGCAGTAATACAGAATATCGAGAATGCTATTACTGCTAAAAATAATAAATCTCGAGAAATGAAGGATGATGAATGATGATTGAAAAAGCAATAAAAAACTTAGATAATAATATTGATGCACAAATTAATGTATTATCTACTGGTAGGAACTTAGCTGTTAATGCTGCTGGTTTTTGTGAGCTAGTTAAGGCTAGGGAGATACTATTAGGTATGAATTTGCAAACTAAGGTTAGCCCAGCGAAGAAAGAGGTTACGCAAGAGGGTTCACTTACATGTGAGCATTGCGGTCAAACTGGGTTAACAAAGTTAACTTATGGTAGATGGCACGGTGATAAATGTAAAGGTAAGAAATAAGAGGTTCTATTTAAGAACTATTTGATGATTGATTGAGAGGGTTTAAATAGACCCTCCTATAATAGGAGACTATATGTCAGAACAAAAAAGCGAAGCTACCCAAACGGATGAGTCGCAAGTTTCAGACTTTGACTTTGACGCTTTGGCGGATGATGTTTTAGGCTTAGAGCCTGAGACAGCTACCCAAGATGGTGAAGAAGACACAGAAGAACTCGTAGACGATGATCCCATTGTCGAAGAGGACGCTGAAGAAGTTGGTGAAGTAGAAGAAGGTGAAGAAGAGGAAGAAGTAGAAGATGAGGATGAGTCTGAGGACGCTACCCAAGAAGAAGATACTGACGAATTGGATGATAGTGAGATCGATATGGACTTTTCTGTTCCCGTTAAAATTGACGGTGAGAACAGTACTGTTACCATGGCTGAGCTTATTACTAATTACCAGACTAAACAACATCAGTCAAAGAAAGGGGATGAACTTGCGAAACAGACTAAAGAATTAGCAGATGCTAAGGAAGAGTCTATGATGTACGCTAACATCAACGCACAGTTACTAGGTAATGAAGACGAGAAGGATTTAAATATTCTTAAAGGTCTGCAAGAGAAAGTCGATAAGGCTTACGATGAAGATGATTACGATGCTGGAAAACTGAATCGTCAGTTAGATAAGGCAAAAGAAGAATATTCTAAACGTAAAGGCAATAGAGACTCTATCATGCAGACTATGGGTAACAAGATGCAGGGGCAGCAAGTAGAAGCATTCAATCAACAGGTTGAATCTTTTAAGACTGAAATCCCTAATCTAGTCCCAGACTGGTCTGAAGAGGTCGCACTAAAGAATAGAGAGTTTGCATTAAGCTTAGGCTTAGGTGAACAACTCGTTGATTCTATAGTGGATCCTACCGTAGTAGCTGTGATTGATGGTTATCGTAGACTCAAGGAAAGTACAAGTAAGGGGGCAATTAAACGAAAGAAAGTTGCAGTCAAACGAGTACCAACTAAGAAGCCTGTTTCTAAATCAAATAAAAAATCTAACAGGATAGATCAATCCAGACAAAGGGTTAGTAAGGGTAAGGGAACGGAGAATGATAATAAAATTCTCTTTGACAATGCCATTGACTCTATGTTTGAGTGATTTTCCTGAAATTATAGGAATAAATAAAAATGGCTACATATTTTAAAACCAGTGGTTCAGGCACCACACAAGGCGGTCAGAAAGAAGACTTAGCGAATTACATCTCTAATATCTCTCGTGACTTAACTCCATTCTTATCATCTATTGGTAAGGGTAAAGCATCAGCCACTCTACATGAGTGGTCTACTGATACTTTACAAACTCCTGCGTTAAACGCTAACATTGAAGGATCAACTTTCAATGCTGACGACTCTCCAGTAGTTGCACGTTTGACTAACAAGACCCAGATCTTTACTAAGGGTATCCAGGTTTCTGGTACTTTAGAGGCTGTTGATAAGGCTGGTCGTAAGTCTGAATTCAAGTATCAAACTGAGAAGCGTGGTAAAGAAATGATGCGTGACGTAGAGAAGACTTTAATCTCTACTCAGCTTGCTGGTACTGCTGGTTCTACTTCAGGTAGAGTTATCTCTGGTGCTCGCACTATGGGTGGTTACTTAGCTTACACTACTGCATCTATCCAAGCAGGTACTGCTGCTGCTCCTACTGGTGCTGGTTCTAAGACTGGTTTAGGTAACGGTACTGATGTACCTACTAAGGCTACTGGTGTAACAGCTGCTAACTTCTCCCTAGCTGATATCAACGAATGTCTTCGTGGTATTAACGGTGAGACTACTGCTGCACCTTCTAAGGTGATGATGTCTACTGCACAGAAAGTTAAGTTCTCGGACTTACTTACTGGTACTAGTAATGTTAGACGTAACATCGATGAGAAAGGTAAGTTACGCCAATCAGTTGACTTGTATGAGTCTGACTTTGGTGATGTTGAATTAGTACATAACTACTTGATGGCTGATACCTCAATCTTTATCTACGATCCTTCAACATTGTCTTGTAATACTTTACGTCCAATTCAGTTCTCTGACATTGCACAAGATGGTGACTCTCTACGTTCTTACATGGTCCAAGAGATTACTTTCGAGGCTAAGTCTCCGACTGGTAATGGTTGTATTATTGGCGCTGCTGTAGTATAGTAGTTAACCAAAGTTGATTTTAAGCTTCTCCCTAGTATTAATAGGGGAGGGGCTTATTATTAATAGGTTTTTAAGAAAAGAATCTATTAATAATGAAATGAGATGAGAGAATATGATGAATGAAAATTTATTTAAAGGGTACAACGTAAACATTGATAAGAGTGGTATTGGGGTAACTCAAGATATTTCAGGACATTTAGCTTATGCTAAGTCTCTTAGAGAAGAAAATAGAACACACAATAGGTATGCTAAGAAAGCAGATACAGGTTTTAAACCTTTCTGTAATGTACCAGATACAGTTGCATTAGATGTTATGACAAAGTATGGAATTAATATTCACGATGAGAATATTCAACCTGAAGAAATGAGAAAGTTTAAACATATCATGAAGTTTAAATATCCTCATCTTATGTATTACTAACTAATTTAGGAGGCCTAAATGGCAACAATTACTAATCAAGCTACATTACGCACAGCAGTTGCGGATTGGCTAAATAGAACAGATTTAACTAATAGCCAGCTTGATCAGTTTATTGAAATGGGGGAGGCTATGATTTACGAATCATTAAGAGTCCCTACTCTAGAGAGGAAAGCCACTTATTCAGTTGCTAAGACAGACTCTAATATCACAGTGCCTAACGGTTACTTAGATATGATTGAGCTTAGACTACTAGGGGCAGGTACTTGTTCAGATACTGCTTATACTACTAGGGAAACTTGTACAGCAGGCGGTGGTACCTGGTCTGATAGTGATATGGGGGACGATATTGTCTACCGTAGAGTAGGTAATAGGACTTTTCACAATAACAAACCTAACTACGCTTTTGTTAGAGAGCTTACAGAGTTCTTACTAACTAATAAAGAAGGTAAGAGAGAAGCAGAAGGTGAATTCAATTTAACTTATCATTATGCAGAGCCTCCTATTGGAACTATCATTGGTGGTGTAGAAGTTAAACCTTATATTCTTGAAGAATATGAATTAATTCTTTATGGTGCATTAGCATTTGGTTCTACTTTCTTAGGTGATATGGAAGCAGAAGGTAGATTTATTGGGTTGGTAACTGATAAGATTCAATTACTAAACAGTAAAGCTGCTAGCGCAGAACTTAAGGGTGGCGATTATTCAGCCAACTTCTCAAGTAACTTAATTTAGGAGATATCATGGCTAGAAATACTTTTTATGAAGCTGATAAACAATACTACAATACCATTAGACTAGTCTCTGGCAACACTTTACCTGAACTTAACATCACGTTAAGAGATAGTAATACTGCCGCCCCAGGAGAGACTCTGGATGAGTCAGACCCTACTACTTGGAAGGTCATAGACTTAACCAGTGTATCTACAGTTAATATGAACTTTAGAAAGATTGGTTCTACAACTATTCACGAGACACTACCTTGTACTCCAGTATCTCCTCTCACTAATGGTGAGGTTATTATGCAATGGACTACTTCGTCATTGACAGGTGTAGCAGGCGAGTATGAAGGTGAAATCGTTATTACATATTCAAGTGGTAAGATTATTACAGTAAGAGACTTATTAAAGTTCGATATCAGAGCGGGGTTCTAATATGCCAGCAAGAGCAACGATTACCGTTGTTAGTGCAGTTGTGGATATGGGGCTTCCAACAGAAGCTACGGTTACTTCTAATTATATAGAAGTTGAAATTGTAGCTTACATTGACACTTCTTCAGATAATCAATGGGTTTATGAAACAATACCATTAGGTGACGTTAGATTTAATTCTGTTGAGAAGAATCTTACTGATATAACTACACTAACTGACGAAATACCATTAACCTTCGAAAAGAATACTACGGAAACCTTAGCATTTGCTGAAGACTTCGCTAGAGTTGTGTCCTATAACAGATCATTTACAGATGCGTTTACATTAGATGATCTGAGTCAAATCGATAAAGACTTCTATGGCAATAAGGGTAACATCTTCGGATTTACAGATATTGTAGGACTAACACATAATAAAAATTTAACAGATAATTACAGTGTTGGCGACGTATTTGCCAAAGTTATAGAGTTCTACAGAGACTTTTCAGAGACTTTAAACTTAAGTGAAGAAAGAGAATTTGAAGTTCTTAAGGCAGAAGAGGATAGTGTAAATATGGGCAGCTTGCCCGCACTTGGAGTGTCTCTTCCTAAAGAAGACACTTATACAGTAGGTGACACTTCTTTCAATAGTCTTATTAAGAACTTAGTAGACGCTTTCACACTAGACGATAGTGCTTTAGTAAACAAAGATTTCTTCGGGAGTAAAGGCAATGTA
>Ga0209685_1001077_pt1 | contig 13646 bp, 10 predicted proteins | sample SaaInlV_DNA_120m_FD_184685 | JGI IMG/M metagenome (GOLD analysis project Ga0209685, IMG submission 184685) | Marine microbial communities from expanding oxygen minimum zones in the Saanich Inlet - SI075_LV_DNA_120m (SPAdes) (version 2) | ecosystem: Environmental > Aquatic > Marine > Unclassified... | reverse complement strand
AAAACGAAAGCAAAAGCTAAAACAAAGCCAAAAGCAGAAGTTGAAGAAGAAGCAGAATCATCTGAACCAACTAGCTGAAAACGACACGTGGTAAAAGCAATTGCACCTGTAACAATAAACTGTAGAAACAAATAAAAGGAATTCATGTCTGAAGTAAGAGTATTTGAACTGGCAAAAGAGTTGAATATGCCGGCCAAGCAACTGCTCACCAAGATACGCAAAGCTGGAATTCCAGTTACAGGAAACTTTTCAGAACTATCATTGGATCAAGCTGAGATAGTAAGAAAAATGGCAAAAAGCGCCAAGGGTATTGTCTTGTCTAAAGCAGCAAAAGCCTCCGGTGTACGCCGCAAGAAAGCAATTGCCAAAGATACTGAAGAGATTGCAGAGGATAAAAAAGCAAAAGCGAAGAAAGGCTCCTCAATTGTCACAATCTCGACTAAATCCAAATTAGATGAAGCAGTAGCTGAAGATGCACCAAAAAGACGTGTGCGCAGGAAAAAGAAAGATAACGAAGAACTTAGTACGGAAACTAAAGTTCCTGTTGAAGAAAATGCTGCGGAAAATGTAGCAAGTCCGGAAACTGGAATTACAGATGAGAGTGTTTCAGTTCAGGAAGAAGTCCTCCAGGAAGATAATTCCACTGAAAAGGTAGTTGAAACAATACAACTGAGCGAAGAGCAAACACCTTCCGCTACTGAAGAAACGATCCCGGAAAACGTAATCGTACCGCCAACTGCATTAGACACAACAAAACAAGTCCTCGAAAAAGTAGCTGAAAGTGTTCCGGAAAAGACTGCTGCTACTACAAAAGAGACCACCTCTGATGATGATAAGTCAAATAAGAAAAAAGTGGTTTTCAAGCAACATCAAGCTGCAGAAGAAGAAGCACCTGGGAAGAATAAAAACTTCCGCCGACCTGATGAACAAAAGAAACGTAAGGGAGGAGCACAAAGAGATTTTGTCTTTCGTGAAAGAAAACCACGTCACCGCAGGAAAGATCAACAGCATGGTCGTAGACATGACAAAGGAGTCAGAAAGTCTTTTGACGCTAATGCGCCTAAGCACGTTTTCAACCCACGCAAAAAGAGCATCCGGATAGGCAACCAAGTCGTGGTCGCAGAACTTGCGGGTTTGATTGGTATAAAAGTGCCAGAAATCTTAAAAAAACTGATGGCCCTCGGCATCATGGTAACAATCAACCAGACAATCCCTGGAGAAACGGCAGAGCTGATTGCTGCAGATTTTGATGTGACAGTTGAAGTTGAAACTTTCGAACTGACTGACTTGCTCAAGGAAGATGAGCCGGAAGCAACAGACTTGGTACTTCGTGCACCGATTGTGACAATCATGGGACATGTTGATCACGGAAAAACATCTCTGCTTGATAAAATCAGGGAAACAAAAATTGCAACTGGTGAAGCCGGCGGTATAACCCAGCACATAGGGGCATATCATCTGGAAGCTGGTGGAAACAAAGTTACTTTCCTCGATACACCGGGACACGAGGCTTTTACCTCGATGCGTGCCAGAGGAGCAAATATAACTGATATTGTTGTACTTGTTGTTGCTGCGGATGATAAAGTTCAACCTCAAACAATTGAAGCAATTCAGCATGCACGTGCAGCTGAAGTACCGATAATTGTCGCAGTGAATAAAATTGATCGACCTGAATCTGATCCAATGAGGATACAGCAGGAACTACTCAGCCATGAACTGATTCCTGAAGATTTAGGTGGAAGTACTATTTTTGTGAAGGTCTCAGCAAAAACAGGTGAAGGTATTGAGGAACTGCTGGAAATGATTCATTTACAGGCAGAAGTCCTCGAATTGAAAGCAACTTCAAAAGGACCTGCACGTGGAACCATCATTGAGTCACGAGTACGTAAAGGCCAGGGACCTGTCGGAACTGTTCTGGTTGAGCGTGGTACGCTCAAGGTCGGCGATTATTTCGTCATGGGCAGTATCCATGGAAGAATACGTGCGATGTTTGATGAAAGCGGGAGTTCGATGGAGGAAGCAGGTCCGTCAATACCTGTGGAAATTTCCGGTTTAAGCGATGTGCCTGATGTTGGTGAAATGTTTGTAATTCTTGATGATGAAAAGAAAGCACGACAAATTGCTGGGGAACGTGAGCACAAACTCAGAGCAGAAACTATCATGGCTGATCAGAAAACAAGTCTTGATAACCTTTTCACTAAAATTGAAGAAGGGCAGGCAAATGAACTTCGTCTGATCTTAAAAGGAGATGTTCAGGGTTCTGTTGAAGCACTTAAATCATCACTTGAACAAATAGGTGATGAAAGGATTTCATCACGTTTTCTTCTGTGTGCAGTTGGTAATGTTACCGAAACAGATATAACATTAGCATCCGCCTCTGACGCAATTATTGTTGGCTTCAACGTTAAGATGGATGCAAAAGCCAAGGAAATACGTGCCCGTGAAGGTGTTGATGTACGGCTTTATGACGTTATTTACAATGCGCTGGATGATGTAAAAGCAGCCATGGAAGGACTTTTGGAACCAGAAATCCGAGAAGAAATACTTGGACATCTGGAAGTTCGCCAAGTCTTTTCCACAGGTAAAAACGGCATGGTAGTCGGAGGTCTCGTCACAGACGGGAAGCTCCGTAGAAATGCGATGATACGAGTATTACGAAAAGAAATAAGTGTCTTTGAAGGTTCTATCATCTCTCTCAAACGATTCAAAGACGATGTCCAGGAAGTAGCACAGAACTATGAGTGCGGAATGGTGCTGGATTTTACTGAAATTGAAGACGGAGATATTGTGGAAGCATACAAGAAAATTGAAGAGAGCGCACGGCTCTAAATAAGATCATGAAAAAATCCGGAAGAAGTAGCTTCAGCACACTGGTACTTCGTAGACTCTCAGAAATTCTACTTTTCGAAAGTAAAGATCCACGTTTTAGAAAAGTTACTATCAGTAGGGTCGAAGCTGCGCCTAATATGTCATCCGCAAGAGTCCATGTTACGATTTTTCCTTCAACAGGACAACAGGAACTGGTTGACTCATTAAATAAGGCTGCAGGCTTTTTCAGCATACAATTGGGCAAGGTACTCAAAACACGTAACACACCGCAGCTAACTTTTGTGTATGACGCAGGATTTGACCACAGTGATGAAATTGAAATATTGCTACGCAGTGTACTTCCGAAAGATTCAGATCAGTCCGAAGAAAGTGATCTTGATTTAAATACTGAAACTGCTGAATGATTTGCTGTTTTTTTGCTAATACGAATGAGTTACCTACGCATTATCAGCATTGATAAGCCGAAAGGCTGGACTTCTTTTGATGTAGTTCGTTTTGTCAAACGACAGTTTCAGGAAAAAAAGGTCGGACATCTCGGCACTTTAGACCCTATGGCAACAGGTGTCCTGCCTGTTTTCCTCGGACAAGCTACCCGTCTTATTCCACTCTTTAATAATGTAGACAAAACTTACCGTGCGATTTGTAAGTTCGGAGAATCAACCGACACCTATGACGCGGAGGGTACTGTCACACAGACACTTGATCCTTCTTTTTTAAATCAGCAAGAAGTTACAAAAGCTGTTTACTCATTTCTCGGACAGCAGGAACAGCAAACACCCGCCTTTTCTGCTGCAAAAGTCAATGGAGTTCCGTCCTACAAACTGGCAAGAAAAGGCCTGAAGGTACCGGTAAAAATCCGGCCAGTAACATTCCACGAATTAGAGGTTGAGTCTGTTGAACTGCCATTTCTGCAATTCAGGGTACACTGTTCAAAAGGGACTTACATCCGCACATTGGTAAATGATCTTGGACTTTTACTGAAAGTCGGAGCACATCTTACATCTTTGGAACGTTTAGCATGTGGAACATGGTTTCACAGTGATAATTCGGTCACAATCGAGCAACTGAAACAAATGGAAAGTGACACGGATGTACCATGGATTTCACCTTTAAAATTGTTGAATCACCTTTATACTGTCAGTGCAACATCGCAAATGTTGACTGACTTAAAACACGGTCGTAGAGTAGAAGTTCCTGAACCTCCTGATAATGTGAAAAACACTGAAAAGTCTACAGAAAATGACCTTTCTGCAGAATCGACGCAAATTCAAACAAAAGTTTTAGATTCAGACCATAATTTGGTTGCTATCGGTTACTTAATGTGGGAGAATGACCTCTGTTATTTTCAACCATCAAAAGTTTTTATCTAGTTAAAAAGATTATTTAATATGTTAACAAAAAACCGAAAAGTCGAAATTGTAAACAAGTTCGGAAAAAATGATTCCGATACTGGCTCAACTGAAGTGCAGGTTGCATTATTAACTGAGCGCATCAGTTCATTGACTGATCATTTACGTAGTCAGCCTAAGGATTTCAGCTCCCGCAGAGGATTACTGAAACTCGTAGGTCAACGTCGTAATTTTATGAGTTACCTTAAAAAGAGAAATATTGACGCACACGGAGCTATTTCAAAACAGCTTCAGATACGCGTCAAGTGACTCAAATAAAACTTCACAGAGGACTTGTCCACGGGGGCTGGTCTTCTGCATGGTATTTATTGGCAAATGCCCTTTTGTACCATTTCTTTTCCCCCGTATCCTGTGACATGAAGTCTGCTTCCCCTCTTTCTGCTGTCCATTTTAGTTTGGTGAGAATGAATTTCTCGAATATATCCTGAAGCTATATGGCAGAGAACTGGATTAATATTAAATTTAATGGACCAGAAATAGTCGGAAACAGCATGTTACCATTTAAGAATACCGTGAGACATTTGAACGAGGCTTAGTCCTGAGTTGAATCGGTAGAACGTTGATAATTAGGAGTATAATGAAAATTGTAGAAAGAGAATTCGGACCGGCAACTATGAAGCTGGAAACCGGAAGAATGGCCAAACAGGCCAACGGATCCGTATTAGTTACATACGGTGATACAGTAGTTTTAGTTGCTGCAACTGCAGCAAAAGGATCAGGAACAGGTGCGGATTTTTTCCCCCTTTCCGTTTTTTATGTTGAAAAAGCTTATGCCTCCGGAAGAATTCCTGGAGGTTTCTTAAAACGTGAATCACGTCTTTCGGACAGTGAGACACTTATTTCAAGAATTATTGACAGACCCTTGAGACCGGCTTTTGAAGATAACTACCTTGCAGAAACAATGATTGCGGCTACAGTCTTAAGTCACGATCTTATCCATCCTTCTGATGTTGCCGCGATGAACGGTGCTTCAGCAGCATTGGCAATTTCTGACATCCCTTTTCACAACCCTCTGGGTGGTGTAAGAGTAGGACGTGTTGATGGAAAATTTATCACAAATCCCAGTCCTGAACAACTCGAAGTTAGTGAACTGAACATCTTCATGGCTGCGTCTAAAGATGCGATTTTAATGGTTGAGGGTGAATCAAACGGAGTTAGCGAAGCAGTGATGCTGGACGCACTCTGGTATGGTCAGGAAGCAGTTTTGCCGATCATTGAGATGCAGGAAGAATTGATGCAGAGTGTTGGCAAGAAAAAACGTACAGTTGATGTACCGCCAGTAAATGCTGAACTAAAATCCAAAATCGAAGCGATTGCACCAAAACGTCTGCGTGATGCACTCGGCATCAAAGACAAGATCGAACGCTACGAACGTTTGGACACATTACGTGATGAAGTCAGCAATGAGGTTCTTGGAGACTCACCGGATTCAGATACCTCAAAAGAGCTAAAACAAATTTTTGCTGACATCAAAAAAGATGAAATGCGCTCCAGTTTGATTACAAATAAAATCAGGATAGATGGACGAAAGCCTACAGAAATTCGCCCAATCACCTGTGAGACAAAAGTTTTACCACGTACACATGGTTCAGCCTTGTTCACACGTGGAGAAACACAGGCACTTGCTGTTACCACCTTAGGTGCACGTGAAGATGAAAAAATGATCGAATCACTTGAAGGTATTACTTTCAAAAGGTTCATGCTGCATTATAACTTCCCGAGTTTTTGTGTTGGAGAAACACGAGCACCACGTGGTCCAGGACGTAGAGAAATTGGACACGGAACTTTGGCAGAGCGTGGATTGACACCTGTTGTTCCTACCAAAGCTGAATTTCCTTATACAATTCGTCTGGTTTCCGAAGTTCTTGAATCAAACGGTTCATCTTCAATGGCTACTGTCTGTGCCGGTTCTTTGGCTATGATGGATGCAGGAGTGCCTCTTAAAGAAGCAACTGCAGGTATTGCCATGGGTTTGATCAGTGACGGTAAAGACAACGTTATTCTTTCAGACATACTTGGTGATGAAGATCACCTGGGTGACATGGATTTCAAGGTTGTTGGTACTGAAAACGGAATCACTGCCCTGCAGATGGATATTAAAATTAAGGGACTCGGACGTGATGTCGTTGAGCAATCCCTGATGCAGGCACGTGAAGGCCGGTTGCATATTTTAGGAAAGATGGGTGAAGCACTGAAAGAATCCCGTGGAGGACTTTCTACTTATGCACCTCGCTTTATCACTCATAAAATATCACCTGACAAGATCGGTACTGTTATTGGTCCAGGTGGTAAGATGATCAAGAGTATTGTCGAAAGAACCGGTGTGAAAATTAACATCGATGATGACGGCATAGTTTCCATCATGTCACGTGACCATCAAGCAGTTGATGATGCTTTGGAAATCGTGCAGAATCTGACACGTACAATTGAGATTGGAGAAACATATACTGGTCCAGTCAAAAAAGTGATGGACTTTGGCGCATTTGTCGAAGTTTTTCCTGGTACAGAAGGTCTTGTACATATTTCAAATCTGGCAGAAGGCCGAGTCGAAAAAGTTACCGATGTTTGTAAAGAGGGTGATATTGTCACCGTCAAAGCAACCGGAGTTGACAGACGAGGTAAGATCCAGCTTAGCATCAAAGACGTTTAAGTCAGAACATCTACGACTTAGCGTGGTTTAAACACCAGTCTGCTGACTTCATCTTCGGACAGAGGTCAGCAGATATTCTATCCAAATACAGTATTTCTCAGTTATTTTATTAATTCCTCAAAATCAACTGAGACAAGTCTCGAATCCGCAAACAGACACTATTAGTTTGAGTTTGGCCTTGTCACAGGCTAGAGTAGAACGGATTCTTTCAGCATCACCTCACCAAAATTTTCAAATCTGCATGAACCTTGTCATTACTGATTCAGGACTAGGCGGTCTCTCTGTCTGCGCCCAGTTGATGTATCTTTTAAAAGAAATTAAAGGTTCCGCAAATTCAGCTAATCCTGCTGATGGGCTGAAGATAAGCTACATAAACGCAGTTCCTGCAAACGATCGCGGTTATAATTCCATGTCCGGAAAAGTGGAGCAGATTGCGGTATTTGAAAAGATTCTCCGAAACACAAAAAAACTAATTAAGCCAAATTACATTTTTGTTGCTTGCGGAACTCTGTCAGTTCTTTTAAAAGATATGCAGTTTAAAAGAGATCACAAGCATTTGATCGCAGGTATTCTACCGTATGGTTTCAAACTTCTTCTGGACAGTCTTCATCAAAATCCACCAGCAACAGCTCTCATCTTTGGAACGCCAACTACTATAAATGCTAATACTTTTCAGGATGAACTTTTTAAACATGGAATTGAGCAAAGCCGGATTATTACGCAAGCATGTCCGGAACTCGCAACCCAGATTTCAAATGATCCGGAAGGTTCATTTGTCACAGAACGTATCCGGCACTGGGTTCGGCAGGCTTTAAGTCAATTAGCCGCGGACAACTCAGGGCCTTTGCTCGTCTTTCTGGGCTGTACCCATTATGCATACCGTGAGGAGCTCTTCCGAAAGTCTTTCATGCAGGAAGGCTACAGCCAGATTTCCATACTCAATCCAAACCTTGCTGCTGCCGAGTCTTTGAGAAAAATAGTCCTGCAGGATCAAGGTGCGGATAAGAACCAATCAGCTGACATTTCCCTTGAATTCCTGACGCCTTACGCAATTCCGGAACAGGAAGTTATCACACTCTCGCAACTGCTGAAGCCTGTTTCAGTTGAAACCGCCGAGGCCTTTCAAAATGCCAGAATATCACCCGAACTGCTTGCTGAATGAACCATGACCGCAACTGATTTCGCACAATATAACCTGCTTCCCAGCCTGCAAAACTCCGGAATGTTGGACTCAGCCGGTGAATCAAAAATCTGGTTTGGCCTGCTTAATCTAAGTGATTATCCAGCAGATGAATTTCCGGACACTGGGCAAATCGCGGATTATATATTTGCTGAACTTGAGCTACCTGAAATACAAATTTTTCTGCTGTTGATCGAGAGAAAACAGCATGAACCATGGACAGAAAATACAGATGTTGTCTATTTTCAGCAATTGTGTGAAATCAAAATCCAAAACACTAATCACCTTCAGCAGAACACTGAATTAATAAAAAGGGGCTGTGTCTGGAAAGACCGACTTTCTACCGACAATTTACAAGAAATGATAACGCAAAATCCGGATGCAGCACTGGAATCTGTCGCCAGAAATAGAGAGTGCGTTATCGTCAATACTGCTCAAGCTTTACGCCTCGAAGTCCTCAACATCCCAAAACCGTGGGGACATGAAGGCTGGTACACAGGAGTTGAAAAACGAGGTGTGGTGAAAGTCGCAGACGAATACGGAAAAACAGAATTGCCTTATGCACTGACTCTTTTCAAAAAACAACTGCTTGCGGACTATTCAGCAGCATTGATCTTACTCAAAACTCTCAATCCAGTTGCAGAGGATGTGCTTGGAGATTTGTATTATGAAATGCATGAAGAAAAGTGGGAAGTTTATGTAGTGACAGAAATTGACAAAACCGCCTGGCCTTCCGGAACAGGAATCATCAAGGCAGGACTACATCCCGATAAAATAGCTGAATATCAGCAAAATAATGCAGAAAAATGGTCAGAGGTTCTCCTCAAAGATTTTAAAAAGGCAATTGCTGAATATGAAAATATTAGACGTCAAATTGATGAATCTACAGCAGATATTTCAACTGAACTTTCTGCACAGGAACTCTTACTCAGGAAAAAAGCTGCAGAATTTGTTGGCGACTGTTCTGTCAAAGTAGGTGACATTGTCAGCTTTCCGGTATTCCAGATGCACTCTTTACGTCATGGAATCAAGGTCATAGAATTTCAAACACCACATTACGAACGTTTGATTGTGATGTTTGCACAAAAAGTTCTCACCCAGAAACATTGGGATACAGCAGATGCCTTAAGTAAAATGCATCCGGAAATTTATCAGCAGCCGGAACTGGAAAAACTTCACCAATCAGCAGGTATGCTGGTCGAGCGATTTGTTGATTTTCCGCAGTTCACTGCTGACCGAATTTCTCTGGACACTGGCCAGACATGGGCTGATCAACTCGACGGACAATACCATTTGCTAATTAGTATTTCCGGTCAGGCTACTGTTTTTCCGGAAAACGGTAAATCAGTAATTTTAAACCCTGAAGAAGCACTTTTTTTAGCAGTGAGCATGGGAAGTTATCAGGTACAAAGTACAGGAGATACTCCGCTAATTTACTTAAAGGCAATGCCGAAATAACACATGATTGTAGAAGTTGCCCTTAATTTACCGCTCCGTAGGTCTTTTGATTACCGCTGGCCGGATAATCTTAGCCGTGCTCCTGAAGCAGGATTACAGGTGCTCGTGCCTTTCGGCTCACAGAAAAAAGGTGGAGTTGTCGTTGGTGTTAAAGAGAAATCAGACTTTAGCCGTTTAAAATCAGTTGAAACACTGGTTGATGAGGAACCACTTTTTTCCGCAGAAATGCTGGAACTCACCAAGTGGACTTCTGAGTACTATTTTTGTGCCTGGGGTGAAACCCTCAATTCCGCAATTCCCGGCGGACTCGCCCTGCGTTTACGTACCACTTATACTCCAAACTCTAGCTCTAGCTCACTTCCGCGGCTTGACAAACTAAGTGAAGCACCGCTGTCACTGATTCGCAAACAAGATTCATGGACTCAGCAGGAGTGGCTTAAATGCAATCCTGATGAACGAGATCATCAAATTTTGCGGGGCTGGTTGGCGAATGAGAATGTGCAGACAAGCCACCTCTTACTTGGACAAAATGCTAAAGCTAAAATGGAGCGCTGGGTCAGGCTGCTCAAAGTCGATGAACTAAAAAAGTCCGCAAAACGACGTAAATCAAAACGTGAGCAAATATTTGAAATACTGGCAGAAAATTCTACTGTCTGCTGGAGTGATATTCAAAGCAGAGTAAATACGCCCTCACAAGCCTTAAAGAAACTTAAAGAAGAAGGTTACATTGATTTTTTTGAAAAGCGTGTTTACCGCCGTTTTATTGAAGGAGAGCTGCCTCAAATTGAAGCATTTCAGGATTTAAATCAACAACAGAAAATCGCCTTCAATGTGCTTGAGGATTCACTCGAAAAAGGCGCATACCGTACTTTTTTGCTGGAAGGTGTCACCGGTAGTGGAAAAACGGAAGTTTATCTTCATGCTGTACGTGCAGCACGTAATTTAGGTAAATCATCTTTAGTACTTGTCCCGGAAATTTCATTGACCCCGCAACTGGTCAACCGTTTCCGTTCACGTTTTGGTGACCTTGTGGCAGTCTTGCACAGCGGAATGGATGATGGTGAACGTTTTGATGAGTCAACCGTTTCCGTTCACGTTTTGGTGACCTTGTGGCAGTCTTGCACAGCGGAATGGATGATGGTGAACGTTTTGATGAATGGTCCAGGGTTCGTAACGGAATTGCTACAATTGTAATCGGCGCGCGCAGCGCTGTCTTTTCTCCGTTGAAAAATCTGGGACTGATTGTGATTGATGAAGAACATGATCCCTCATACAAACAAGGAGAGTCTCCACGTTATCACGGACGTGATGCCGCCATTTACCGTGGATTTGCTGCAGACGCGACTGTACTGCTGGGTTCCGCAACACCTTCGTTGGAATCAGCAAATAATGTCAAAAATGGAAAATATGAAATTTTACGTTTAACTTCACGTATCCATCAAGTTCAGTTACCGGAAGTGAAACTTCTGGATATGAAAACTGTGGCCGGCCAAAAAGGCAGCCCTTATTTTTCCAGTGAACTGGTTGAAGCCCTGCGTTCACGCTTACTGAAGAAAGAGCAAAGCATCGTATTTTTAAACCGCCGCGGTTTCGCGCCTCTGGTGCGTTGTTCAAAGTGTGAATCGACTTACACCTGTCCCAACTGCAGTTTGAGCCTCGTCTTCCATCAAGGAGCAAATCAGGTACGTTGTCATCAATGTGACTTCGTCAACACTCTGCACAATAGCTGCCCGGATTGCGGAACTAAAAATGCTCCGAGTATTATCGGTACAGGCACAGAACAAGTTGAGGAAAATCTTAAAATGTTTTTTCCGGAGGCACGTATTTTACGCATGGATCGTGACACTCTTCACGGAAAACATGCACTTTCAAAAATGCATGAGCGTATCCGCAAACACGAGGTTGATATTGTAATCGGTACACAACTGGTAACCAAAGGTCATGACTTTCCTGAAGTGACACTGGTGGGAGTAATTATGTCGGATTTATCACTCAACATTCCGGATTTCCGTGCCAGCGAACGTACGTTTCAACTTTTGACTCAAGTTGCAGGTAGAGCCGGACGAGGTAACAAACCAGGCAAGGTGCTGATTCAAACACATAATCCGCGGCACCACAGTTTGCTCTGTGCAAAAGAGCACAACACTACTCAGTTCATGGAGCTTGAATTAGAACGCCGCTTAAATCTCCGAATGCCGCCTTTTCATTCACTGACCTTGATTGTCTGCAGCAGTCCGCATGAAGGACGTGCGGAAAAAATGGCCCAGGCTATTTACGAAAGAATAAGAACTGTTATTGCAAACACGCCACGGACAACTGCACAGGGGTCTGTTGATAATGCAGCAACTGGAGCTGAGATCAAAGTAATAGGACCGATAGAAGCACCAATGAAAAAATTACGTAACCGTTTTCGCTGGCAGCTCTTATTGAAAGCAGATAATGTACGCCGTCTTTTGCATTTGTTAAAGCATGTTTTTGAGTCCCCTCCCTCAATCAAACGTGATGAGTTGGTGCAGATAGATGTAGATCCACATCACCTGCTTTGAAGACATGAATAAAAATAATATTATCAGACATTGATGTGGTTTTTAATGAGAATGTAATTTATGAATTTTAGAAATTTTTAGCAGGATAAATTAAGTGGATTTTACACAATGGAGTCAACTGGCGCTGATCTGCGTCATGGGTGCAATGTCTCCCGGACCAAGCCTTGCGGTTATTCTGCGGAACTCAGTTTCCGGCGGAAGGCAGCAGGGAATTATGACAGGCATAGGACATGGTCTGGGTATCACGTTTTGTATAGGACATGGTCTTGGTATCACGTTTTATGCACTGGTAGCGGTTGCAGGACTGGTGACAATGTTCAAAACCATTCCTCATTTTTTCATGATCGCGCAAATCGCAGGTTCAGTATTTTTAATCTGGCTCGGCTCAAAAATGATCATCTCTGCTCTTTCTCAGCAGAAACTTAAAACTGAAAAAGAGCATGTACAGCTCACAGGCAGACAGGGATTTATCGAAGGATTTTTGATTGCTTTTCTGAATCCTAAAATCGCTGCTTGGTTATTGGCGTTATTCAGTCAGTTTGTACAAGCTGATGCGGCATTTCCAGAACAAATAGTGCTCGTCACCACTGTGGGAGGGATAGACACCGCATGGTATTGCTTTGTGGCCGTGCTTGCATCTTCAGGAGGTCTGGTGGAAAGTTTGAAACGTAATGCAAAGCGTATTGATTTAGGTATGGGAATTCTGCTGATATTACTGGCTGCAGGAATGCTCATGCGCGCCTTTAAGCTTTTTGCTTAACACAGAATTAAAGGCATTCAATGGTACAAATCAGGGAAGCGCTAGAACAGGATTTTGAGCAGATCTGGAAAATTTTTCAGCCTATCGTTGCCAAAGGCGAAACCTATCCTTATCCCAGAAATACCAGTAAAAAAGACGCTAACCGGATTTGGATCAAAGAACCGCAAAAAACTTTCGTCTGTGTTGAAAATAATGAAATTGTTGCTACATATTATTTGAAACAAAATCAGGCAGGACAGGGAAGTCACGTCTGCAATTGCGGTTATATGGTTTCTGCAGAAGCGCGTGGGAAAGGTTTGGCCACTCTCATGTGTGAGCATTCACAAAAAGTTGCCCGGGAACTTAACTACAAAGCCATGCAGTTCAATCTGGTTGTGGTCACCAATGAAAAGGCCGTCAGCTTATGGAGCAAGTTGGGCTTTGAAACTGCAGGAAAAATCACAAAAGGTTTTCAGCATCCGACATTAGGATACGTGGACGCACTAATTATGTACAAATGGCTTTGAGTTGTTTTGTCTGTTAAGTTTTAGTGCAATAGCTTATTCTTGAAGAGCAGTTTTTCCAGCTGTAGAAACCTTAACCTGATGCTTTAAACAACTATGTTACAAACTGTCCGGGAATTCGTGATGAACCTCCCCTGGAGTATTACCGTTCTTTTTTGCCTCACCTTGGGACTGGCGCCTTTTGTCCCTATTCCTCACATTTGGGAAAAGTTAAAAATGCTTTATGGGGGAACACTAATCCGGCCCATTGACTGGTTTGACTTTTTAATGCACGGAGCGCCCTGGCTTTTACTAATTTTGAAAATTATTTT
>Ga0209685_1001049_pt1 | contig 13894 bp, 13 predicted proteins | sample SaaInlV_DNA_120m_FD_184685 | JGI IMG/M metagenome (GOLD analysis project Ga0209685, IMG submission 184685) | Marine microbial communities from expanding oxygen minimum zones in the Saanich Inlet - SI075_LV_DNA_120m (SPAdes) (version 2) | ecosystem: Environmental > Aquatic > Marine > Unclassified... | reverse complement strand
TGACCCCTGCTTGATACCGAGCAGCTAGGTACCTTTATCTTGGTATTGGCCAACGCCAGTTTTGATACCTCACTACAGGCCGAACTTAATGAGATCATTAAACAACGTTACCATGCACTCTACCAGCGCTTTGAGCAGCAGCTACTGAGCGGCGAGATCCCGCCAGAGAGTGATGAGGATCTGCTGGTCTTCTTCAAGATTGCCACCGTAGGGCTAGAGCGTATTGCATCCAGCAAAACTCGCACCCTCAGCAACTGGGAAATACAGTTCAACCCGCTTCGCGCCTTCCGTCCACGCCGTATCTCCTCGGCGATTAGCGATGCGATCTCTCTCCCCTTCTGCAATGAGAGCTTCCACTTTAACAAGCCATTTATGGATAAGGAGATCTTCTGGAGTGGAGAGTTGGAGGGGAGAAGCGTCGACCTCTACTACAACAAGTATCCGTTTACCCAAGGGCATGGGCTGCTGGTACCGGAAAGGGGGCTAGAGAATCCACAACTGCTGACCGAAAGCTACCACCATTATCTCTGCAAGGTGGCGACCACTTTAGATGCCTCACTGCCCGGCTCTGGATTTGGCTACAACAGCTATGGGGCCTACGCCTCAGTCAACCACCTCCACTTTCAGATGTTTCTGCGCGAAACCCCCTTCCCCATTGAACAATCACAATGGAGACATCATGGTGGTGAGCAACCCTATCCAGCAACCTGTTTCTGCACCAACCGTGCAGCGGAGGCGTGGCAGTGGATTGAGCAGTGCCACCAAAACGGCACCCCCTACAACGTGCTCTATATTGGGGAGCGCTGTTATCTGCTGCCGCGTCTGCGACAGGGTTCTGACCATCCCCCTCAGTGGAGTAGTGGCTTCTCTTGGCATGAGATGGCGGGTGGTATTTTGACCAGCAGTCGGGCTGGATTTGAGGAGATGACAGCAGCTGCCATTGAGACACTGTTGGGAGAGGCTAGTGGTTGAAGCGCTACGCTAAAAGCCCCACTCTAGCTTGATCTGCTGATCCGGAATATCAAACGTAGTCTTCCAGTCACCATCACTCTGACCGATAGAGAACTCACCCTTATTCAGACGCAACCCATACTCCAGATCATCATGCTCCATATTGATCTTGGCGTGTCTCCAGTCAAAATCGTAACTGATTGTGGCGGCCTCTAACTGCTCTGCGTTGGGGATTAACAACTCTGACTCAGCGGATACAGGCAAAGAGAGTAGCATCGCCACCAGCACAGTTCCAAATTGTCGATCAACGTTCTTCATACCCCCAACACTACACCAATCTCTCGGAAATACAACTACCATCATCAAGCGCTAGCAGTTCTCATTATGGCTCTGTTTTTGGCTCCTTCCCCATTTGAGGGGGAAGGTTGGGATGGGGGTGAGATGCATAATCAGACACTTAACCCCCACCCTAGCCCTCCCCCTGATAGGGGGAGGGGACTTAAAATCCATAATGAGAATTGCTGATCAAGCGCTTAGATTACATTACTGCAATATTTCAAGCCGCTCTGGTGTCCCCACATCGGACCACTGCCCACGATACTGTTCACCACTCAAAATACCACGATCCACCGCATCAAACAGCATCGGTGCAAGTGGAAAACGCCCACTGCGACCGGAGTCAAAAAACGTGGGATCAAAACGAGCGATACCACTATAGGTCAGCTGCTCCGCACCACTGCGACCACCGTAGTCAGTGATCTGCCCCGCCTGCAGTACAAAATCACCCTGCGGATGGTGTTGAGGGTTATCTACCAGCACCAGATGGGCCGATGATGCGGGAGCCTCTATCAGCCGCGCAAAAGGGTAGTCGGTAAAGAGGTCTCCATTCACCACGATAAACGGCTCTTCCCCCAACAGCGGTAGTGCCTGGGTGATACCCCCTCCAGTCTCCAGCGCCTCACTCGGCTCCGGGGAGTAGTGGATGGAGATACCGTAGCGGCTACCATCCCCCAGTGCAGCGGGAATCTGCTGCCCCAGCCAACCATAGTTGATCACCACCTCGGTAATACCCGCAGCGGCCAACGCTTGTAGATGATACTCAATCAACCTCTTCCCCTTCACCTGCAACAGTGGCTTCGGGGTGTGGTCAGTCAGTGGGCGCATGCGCTCTCCTCGCCCCGCTGCCAAGATCATCGCCTTCACAGCAATCGACTCGTCAACTCATGCAGTGGAGCCAGCTCGGGGTAACGACCACTCACCTCTGCCACATAGTTGAGGGTGCGAGGGATATCGTTGAGATAACCCGGTTTACCATCACGGTGGTTAAGACGAGCAAAGATTCCAATCGCTTTGAGGTGGCGCTGCACCCCCATCCAGTCGAACCAGTGCGTAAACTGTTGCTGATCAACCGTTGCCGAGATCATCTCTCGCTCAATCAACTGCTGGTGGTAGTGTGCCGTCCAGCGCTCAATCTCAACCTGCGGCCAATCGATATAACAGTCTCTCAGCAGCGAGACCAGATCATAGGTGATCGGCCCCCACACCGCATCCTGAAAATCGATCACCCCCGGATTACCTGAACGGGTCACCATCAGGTTACGGGAGTGATAGTCCCGATGCACGGCAACCCTAGGCTGACTCAGCGCCACCTCAGAGAGCAGGGTAAACTGTTGATCCAACATCTGCTGCTCAGCAACGCTCAATGGATAATCTCGGTGCAGCTGTAGATACCACTCACGAAACAGCTCCATCTCACGCATCAGTAGTGCATGGTCATACGCAGGTAGAGGGTGGTCGGTTGCGGGCCACTGCTGCTGCAGCAGTAACAGTGCCTCCATAGCATCACCATAGAGCTGTTCTGCGTGCTGTGCATTCAACTGGTTGAGGTAAGGGGTACTCCCCAGATCAGAGAGCAGCATAAACCCCTGCTGTAGATCAACTGCGTGTAGTGCAGGTGCCTGCACCCCACACCGTTGCAAGGTCTCGGCAATCGCCACAAAGGGGGCTGAATCCTCCTTCTCCGGCGGGGCATCCATCACAATCAGACTCTCCCCCAAGCTCTCTCCCTGCTGCGCAGCCGTGAGGCGAAAATAGCGCCGAAAGCTGGCATCTGCCGAGGCGGGAGCCAGTGTGTAGTCATCCCCCCAGTGAGGGAAGTGTTGCGGCAGGGTCTGTACAATCCACTGCTCCAGTTGTTCTAGTCGTTGGTCCATTGTTTTTATTCAAGTTTTACGTTTTTTTGATGGCGCGAATTGTACTCTTTAGATCACCAGCCATGTATAATCGGTCGCAGAAATTGGCCATCTGAAAGATAAACCATTGAAACGACAACACTGTAAAACAACCGGATTACTTCTCTCTGTCCTTGCCTGTGCAGTCTCTGCTCAAGCCCATGCGGAGGCGCCAATGCGCTGTGTGGTCGATCACGAGGGCAAATGGCTCTGTGGCTCACCAGAGCAGGTTCCCCTCTCCAAGGCGGTACCACTCTCAAAGAGCACCCCCGTGCCGAGCAAGCCTGGTTCTGCAGCGCCTCAAACACGCCCCGCAGAATACGCTATGCCAGCTAAGGCTACACAACCCGTCTCTACCCCTCCACTTCAGCCTGCCGCCAATACAGCACCTACACCACAACCACAAAAGGCCAAGCCTTCGGTAGTGGCAAAACAGGGAAGCCGTAGCTGCCCTATCCCCGCAACAGGAAAGAGAGGACCGATTGCTCTCACCGACCGCAAAGATGCCGCACTCGCGATTGATGCCGATGATATGGAGATTCAGGGCAAAAACATCTTTATCTACAAGGGTAAGGTGACGATGGAGCGAGCCGATCAGTCACTGCTGGCTGACCATGCTGTCTATAACCATAAGTTGGGGAGCTTTGAGGCCAACGGTAACCTGCGCTATAAAGAGACTGGCACCGAGTTACAGGGAGAACGCCTCACACTCAACACCCAGACTGATAGCGGCACCATCGATAACGCCCACTATACTATTGCGACAACAGGTGCCAGTGGAGATGCCAAGCAGATTGAGATGGTAAGCCGTTACCTCAACCGCTACCACAACACCACCTACACCACCTGTGATCCCGCAGAGAAGAGTTGGGAGCTGCAGGCCGAACAGATTGAGATGGATGAGCTAGAGGGGTGGGGCAGCGCCAAAAATGCGGTGGTTCGCTTCAAGGGCGTGCCTATTCTCTACACCCCCAGTTACACCTTCCCACTGGATGAGCGTCGCAAGTCCGGTATGCTCTTCCCTACTTGGGGATATAGTGAAGTCGGAGGTGGGGATTTCAGCGCCCCCTACTACTGGAATATCTCCCCTAACCAAGATGCCACTATCACACCTAGAAGCATTGGCAGACGTGGCTTGAGCCTAAGCGGAAACTTCCGTTATCTCAACAGTGACAACCACGGTGAGATTGATGCCAGCCTGCTGCCGAGTGATGACCTTACCGGGAAGGATCGCTATCAATTTAAGCTCAACCACCAAGGTGACCTAGAGACCGCCCAGCTGGTCAATCCACTGAGCTACCAGATCAACTATGCCACCCTCTCAGACAAGCAGTACCTGAGCGACTTTGGCAACAATCTGGGGTTATCCAGCTCAGACACCTTAGAGCAGACTGCAACCATCCATTACAATCAGGATCGTTGGGCGGTCTCTGCACTACTCTCTGACCACTACACTGTAGGCACTGCTGCTGAGCCTTACCGCAGACTGCCACAGATTGATGGCTCTTGGTCCAGCGAGAGCGCCAACAACCAGCTCAACTACAGTGTAGAGGGGCAGTTTGTCCACTTTGACCACAGCAGCAATAGCAATGCCGAGCGCTACTGGATCAAACCCAGCGCCAGCTACAACTACACACTACTGAATGATGCAGCCTACATCAAGCCAGCGGTATCCCTCTCACAGAGCCACTACTCACTGGACAGCGGTAGCAGCTCCAGCATGAGCGTACCGCACTACACCTTGGAGAGTGGGCTCTTCTTTGAACGAGAGACCACCACACACCTGCATACACTGGAACCAAAGATCAAGTTTAACTATATCCCTGATGGCAAGAACTCCGGCCATGACTTTGAGACCAACAGTGATGACTCCAGTGAGTTTTATGGCAAAGACAGTGCACCACACACCAAAGTGGTCACCCTCTCTGTTGCCAGTGACCTGCTGAGCAATAGCGATGGCACCAAACTGCTCTCCACCTCACTTGAACGTAGCCGCGATTTCCGTAGTGACCGCACCGAGGACTGGAACAACCTGATCGGCAAGATCAGTAGCGAGTACGGTTCACACAATGCCGCGCTGAAGATCCACCTCGACAGTCCACAGAGCGGCTACACCCCAGAAAGCAACTACACCTCTTGGAGCAATTACAACTCTTGGAGTAACACCCTCCACACCAGCTACCAGTTTGATAACGATGCTGGTCAGCTAATGAACCTGGGCTTTATTCAGGAGCGCGGCAGCAAGAAACAGCTCGACCTCTCCAGCGCTTGGGAGATCAACCACCAGTGGGGGCTGTTTGCACGCTACAACCAAGAGTTGATCAGCAGCAATAAACACCGTCTGGAAGACCTTATTGGTGTCAGCTATGAGAGCTGCTGCTGGTCTACAAACTTTACCCGCCGCAAGTTCTTCACCGGGACCGACAGCAATGGTGCCAACGAATTTGATACCACCTGGATGCTGGTACTGGAGCTGAAAGGGATGGGTAAACTGGGCAAATCCAGCAACCTGAATCAGCTACTTGAAGAGAGCATTCTCGGATATAAAAGCAAACCTTAACCACGGGCCGTACTGATGAGAACACCTAAATCGCTGCTTCTGGCCGCCTCTCTACTGCTATCCAGCGCTGTCAGCGCCACCCCTATTGCTGGGGTGGACCGCATTTTGGCACTGGTGAACAACGACATCATCATGAAGAGTGAGCTGGAGAGTGAACTCTCTAGCATCGTGCAGCGCCTACGTGCACAGAAGGCAAAACTACCCCCTGTACAGACCTTGGCACAGCAAGTGCTAGAGAAGATGATCACTGAACGGCTGCAGCTTCAAGCTGCAGAGAAGGCCGGCATCATCATTGATGAGTCAACCACCGACCGTGCCCTGCAACGCATCGCCAAACGCAACAAGCTCAGCCTCTCTGACTTCAAGCAGGCCCTCAACAGTCAAGGGGTAGACTACCTCAGCTTCCGCGAAAACCTGAAGAAGGAGATCGCACTAGAGAAGCTGAAGGTGAAGAAGATTGAGAACCGAGTCAACATTACCGATAGTGAGGCCAAGCGACTGGCTGATCAACTGGCCGCTGATAGCGCCGACTCACTGCGCCAGTATCAACTGGGCCACATCTTGGTTCCGCTACCGGAGGGGGCCGCTCCCGAACAGATTCAGACTGCAAAATCAAAGGCCACACAGATTGTAGACTCCCTGAAAGAGGGGGCCGACTTCCGTCAGACCGCCATGGAGCAGTCCAGCGGAGCCAACGCACTGGAGGGTGGTCTGCTGGAGTGGCGCACCCGTGCCGAACTCCCCTCTCTATTTGCACGACAACTCTCTGCACTGCGCAGCCAACCCTTTGTCGGACCACTGCGCAGCGCCAGTGGCTTTCACCTACTCTCTCTAATCAAGAGCCGAGAGCAGCAGAGCACACACTTGGTCACCTTGACCCACGCCCGCCACATACTGTTAAAGTCGAGCCAATTAAAGCCCGATAGCGAACTACAAGCACGCCTAGAGATCATCCGTGAGCGCGTACTCAGCGGTGAATCCTTCGAAGAGCTGGCACGCTCCAACTCTGAAGATGGCTCAGCCAAGGATGGAGGAGATCTTGGCTGGCAGAACCCAGAGAATCTGGTACCGGAGTTCGTCAAAGAGTTGGACAAGCTGAAAGCCAATCAGATCAGCCCCATCTTCAAGTCCCGCTTTGGCTGGCACATCATCCAGATGGTCGAGCGCAAACAGGAGGACAACACCGAGGCCCACCTGATCAGTCAAGCACGCAAGATGATTCGCAAGCGTAAAGTGAGTGAGGCCACAGAGACTTGGCTACGCCGCCTCAGAGATGATGCCTATATTGAGTATCGTCTCGACGACATCTAAACAGTCCCCACCACAATGGCATTCGCCTTCACCCCCGGTGAACCTGCTGGCATCGGCCCCGATCTGGCGGTACAGATCGCGCAACAGTCTCGTGACTATGAACTGGTCACCTTTGCAGACCCTGCACTGTTACAGACTCGTGCCCAACAACTGGGGTTCACACTACAGATCAGTGATGACCTGAAGCAGGTCGAACGCAAAGCGGGAAGACTGACGGTTCGCCCGGTGCCGCTAGAGGCCGCTATACAGCCCGGCATTTTAACCCCCAACAGCGCTGCCTATGTACTGGAGACCATTCGCCTAGCCACAGAATCTTGCCTTCAAAATGAGTACAGTGCGCTGATCACGGGCCCCATCCATAAAGGGATCATCAATGATGCCGGTGAGGCGGGACTGGTCTGCCGCGCCTGCGGCCCAGAGCGTATACAGCAGATCCCCTTCAGCGGCCACACCGAATATCTACAGGCGCTGTGTGGAGTTGATGAGGTGGTGATGATGTTGGCCATCCCCAGCACCGCCACAAAACAGCCACTGCGGGTAGCGCTGGTCACCACCCACCTGCCGCTCTCAGAGGTTGCCGCCGCCATCACCCCGCAGAAGTTGGAGCAGATCATCCCTATTCTTCACCAAGGGTTGATCGACCACTGTAAACTTTCGGCCCCCACCATTCTGGTGGCTGGACTCAACCCCCATGCCGGAGAAGATGGGCATTTGGGAAGAGAGGAGATTGAGATCATCACGCCAGTACTGGAGCGCTTCCGCAGTGAGGGGATGAAACTAGAGGGGCCACTCCCGGCAGACACGCTGTTCACGCCACAGAAGCTGGCACAGGCCGATGCAGTACTGGCGATGTACCATGACCAAGGGCTACCGGTACTCAAACACAATGGCTTTGGCAATGCCGTTAACATCACCCTCGGCCTCCCCTTTCTGCGCACCTCCGTAGACCATGGCACCGCTCTGGAGCTGGCCGGTACCGGAGAGGCCAATCTAGGCAGTCTGCAACAGGCCATTGCGGTAGCACAACAACAGGCAAAACCACTATGAGCGACCACACCCCCAGAAAACGTTTCGGACAGAACTTCCTCCACGACCAGAATGTGATCGGCAAGATCGTCTCTGCCATCAACCCCAAACCCCAAGACAACCTGGTAGAGATTGGTCCTGGTCAAGGCGCACTCACCTGTCGGCTGTTACCACAGCTGGAGCGGATGCACGCCGTTGAGCTGGATCGTGACCTGATTCCACTACTGGAGCAGCAGTGTAGCTCGGTGGGCAGGCTAACCATCCACAGCAGTGATGTACTCAAGTTTGACTTCACCACACTGTTTGAGAGAGATCGCCCACTACGGGTGGTCGGCAACCTTCCCTACAACATCTCCACCCCACTGATCTTCCATCTACTGGAGCATCGAACGCTGATTCAGGATATGCACTTCATGCTACAGAAAGAGGTGGTCGATCGCCTCGCAGCTGCCCCCAATAGCAAGGCCTATGGCCGCCTCTCGGTGATGGTACAGCGCCACTGCAAGGTGGAGCCACTATTCACCATCGGCCCCGGCGCATTCAACCCACCGCCCAAGGTCAACTCCTCCGTGGTACGCCTGACACCGTGGGAACAACCCGTAGTGAGCATTGACGACGAGGAGCGCTTTGCACTGGTCGTCAGCGCCGCCTTTGCTCAACGCCGTAAGACCATACGCAACAGTCTAAGGGCTCTGGTCACTACAGAGCAGTTTGAAAGTTGCGACATTGATCCGGGACGACGAGCCGAGACACTCACTCTGGCAGAGTTTTCTCACTTGAGCAATCAACCTCAGCAAGAGCCGTTAATCTCCTGAATATTTTTTCTGGATTCATCCCCCCTATTGAGGAGCAGAGCTCAACTCAAAGCTGACAGCGACCGTATCTCAGGCAAAATATGCAATAATCGTAATACTGTATCAGCACATACACCGGAGTACTGCTCATGAGCCATTACCAACACATTCTACTCGCTACCGACTTCTCTAAAAGTTGCGCCCATGTGGTCGAGAAGGCGCGTGAGATTGCCACTGACTGCCAATCAAGGGTGAGCCTGATCCATGTTGTAGAGTATTACCAACATGAGTTCAATGTTGATGTCTATCTCCCCGACCTTAATCTGGAGCAAGAGCTGATTGAGCAAGCCACCGCCCAGTTGAAAAAGGTTGCAACAGAGATGGAGCTGGCTGATGCACCACAATTTATCGAGGTCGGCAGCTCCAAGCATGAGATTGTCCGCGTTGCTGATGAGCAGCAGTGTGATCTGATCATCCTCGGCAGCCATGGTCGACACGGTCTTGCTCTACTGATGGGCTCAACCGCCAATGGTGTGCTACATCATGCTCCCTGTGATGTATTGGCTGTACGCATTCAGGAGTAGCAGCGATGGCCACCTATGCAATTGGAGATATTCAGGGGTGCCTAGATGAACTGCTGAAATTACTACAGCAGATCAAATTTGACCCCGCCAAGGACCGACTCTGGTTTGCTGGCGATCTGGTGAACCGTGGGCCCAAATCATTAGAGACACTACTGTTTATCCGTTCACTGGGCAAGAGTGCAATTACCGTACTGGGTAACCACGACCTTCACCTGCTGGCCCTCGCAGAGGGGGATAAGCGCTACAGCAGCAAGTTCGATACCCTGTTACCGATTCTAGAGTCCGATGAACGAGATGCGCTGCTCGACTGGCTACGCCACCGCCCAATGCTTCACCATGACGCTGCTCTGGGCTATACACTGGTCCATGCTGGACTGCCCCCACAGTGGTCGATCAAAGAGGCGCAAGGCTACGCAAAAGAGTTGGAGACAACCTTGCGAAGCTCTCACTTTCGAGACTTTCTCAACGTGATGTATGGCAACAAACCCAAACGCTGGAAAGCCTCTCTGCAGGGGATGGAGCGCCTGCGATTTATCACCAACTGCTTTACCCGCATCCGTTTCTGCACCGCAGAGGGGAAGCTGGATCTAAAGCATAAGGGGGAGGTCGGTTCACAACAGGAGGAACTACTGCCTTGGTTCGAGGTACCCAACCGCGCCAGCCGCAAAGATCGCATTCTATTTGGTCACTGGTCTACCCTGCAGGTACGCCACACCAAAAAAGTCTATGGACTGGATACCGGCTGCCTATGGGGTGGAGAGCTCTCTGCACTGCAGATTGATGTGAAGCCCCCGGTTTGGCACACCCTCAACTGCCGGGGCGCTCTTGCTCCAGACTAACCGCTAACCCGCTCAAACTCGATAAAGGTATAGTCCCAACGGTTCTTCTCATCCGGCTGATGCTCTTCACGCGCGACCTCCTTCCACTCGGCCCCCTCTAACGCAGGAAACCAGGCATCCCCCTCGATATCCAGATCAATCAACGTCAGCACCAGCTTATCGGCTTGTGGTAGTAGTTGCTCGTAGAACGAGGCACCACCCATTACCATCACCTCTGGCACATCGCCAGCAGCCTCAAGCGCCGCATCAATAGACTGCACCACACTACACCCCTCAATCTGCAGAGTGGCATCGCGGGTCACCACAATATTCTGTCGCCCCGGCAATGGTCGTCCAATCGAATCGTAGGTCTTGCGCCCCATCAGAATCGGCTTGCCCATGGTCTGCGCCCGAAAGTGTTTCATATCGGCAGGCAGCTCCCACGGCAAGGTATTGTTGATCCCGATAACTCGGTTGTTGGCCATCGCTGCGATTAATGTAATTTGGGGCATAACGTGCGGACTCATACGGCAACCATCCCCTTAATGTGGGGGTGCGCCTCGTAATCGAGCAACTCAAAGTCCTCATAGCTAAAATCGAAGATGGAGTCGATATCAGGATTTATCCTGATCTTTGATAGCGGGTAAGGGTCACGGCTCAACTGCAGATCAGTCTGCTGCAGGTGGTTGGAGTAGAGGTGTGCATCCCCCAAGGTATGCACAAAGTCCCCCAACTCCAGCTTACACACCTGCGCCACCATCATCGTCAACAACGCATAGGAGGCGATATTGAAGGGAACACCGAGGAAGATATCGGCACTGCGCTGATAGAGCTGGCAGGAGAGTTTTCCATCAGCCACATAGAACTGGAAGAAGGCGTGACAGGGGGGGAGCGCCATATTCTCGATCTCCCCCACATTCCAAGCCGAGACAATAATCCTGCGAGAGTCCGGGTTGTTTTTGATCTGCTCAATCACTTGGGTGATCTGGTCGATAGAGTCACCATTGGCGGCAGGCCAAGAGCGCCACTGAGAGCCGTAGACTGGACCTAACTCACCCGCCTCATCGGCCCACTCATTCCAGATCCGCACCCCATTATCTTGCAGATAACGGATATTGGTATCGCCACTGAGGAACCAAAGCAGCTCATGCAGAATTGATTTGAGGTGGAGCTTTTTGGTGGTCACCAGCGGAAACCCCTCAGCCAAATTGAAGCGCATCTGGTAACCAAATACACTGCGGGTACCGGTCCCAGTACGGTCCTCTTTTAGAGTGCCATGGTCTCGTACATGACGCATCAGATCCAAATATTGTTTCATGCTGTTACTGTTTTTTGGTTGGTTTAGAGAATTGAACCATCATACATATCACCTCTTCTGATGAACAACATTATTCCTCAGGTAGATGGGTTGTGCCTCCTCCGCAGCCAGCACTTTTCCTTGCAACAGATCATGCACCGCCAAGCGTGCAACCTCACGCGCATGGGGAAGGGCATCGGCATCAGTCTGTCGTACTGAGGCACCAAAGCGGGTCTGCAGCGCCTCACCATCACTACCCCACCCACTACCTACGCCATTCCATGTCCCCGCTACCGAAGGGGGTAAAGGGAGTGAGTCAACGGCAGCCACACACTCCGCCCCCTGCAGCTGAGGTATCCCCTGCTCATCAATACAGAATGCCCCCCAGTAGAGCTCCCCCATACGGGCATCAATCCCGGACAGTATATTCGCTACACCATGCTGCTGGAAGTGAGCAGAGGCCAGCGCGGCCAAAGAGGAGACCGGGATCACGGGGCGCTCTGCTCCATAGGCCAACCCCTGAACCACTCCCGCGGTGATGCGCAGCCCGGTAAAGCTACCCGGCCCCCGATCAAAGGCGATGGCATCGAGTTGCTGCAGAGTGCATTCGGCCTCTGCCAGCAACTGGTCGACCATCGGCAGGATGCGCTGGGTGTGTCCTCGCGGTGTCACCTCAAATTGCTCAACAATCTCCTCACCTATCAATAGTGCCGCAGAGCACCCCTCGGTAGCGGTATCGATGGCTAAAATTCTCTCTCCACTCATCCGTGGTGTACCTCACATAAACACTTCATACAAACAGATCTCAAGTTCACTAGCAATCCTCATTATGGCACTGCTTTTGGCACTTAACCCCCTCCCTAGGAGCCATAATGAGAATTGCTAACTACCGTCAACAGCTGCAGGCAAAACAGCTCCCATTTCAATAATCAGATCCATAACCAGAACAGGCACTTGCTCCATATTCTCTTCATCAATCGCCGTCTGAACCGTTTCAGCCATCTTAGAGAGTTCAGGATAGCCAAAGGAGACCGCACTCCCTTTAACGCTATGCACCACTGATCTCACCTCTCTCCAATCCTTATTGGAGAGTGCGGCAATCAGCTTGTCTCTATTTTTAGTGGCACTATCGAAGAAGATCATCATCAGTTCATCATCGACCTCCTCCGCTTGCCCCGATAGTGAAACAGAGGGTGGAGTAGAGGTGGCCTCTTCCAAGCTCTTCGGTTCATTCAGATACTCTTTATAAGCCATATCTTCAACCAAGACGTGTTGATTCCACCAGTTCATCAACAGCTGAACCAAGGATCGGACCTGAGCCTCATCCATGGTACTTTGATAATATGAGGCGACTCTATCTCCATAGCGCTCATGAACTACTAGATGAGCCCCAAGATCTGGATAGCCTATCTCTGATAGAAGCATCTCCTCATCCTTAAAGTGAGTTGCCACATACTGATGGAACTCTGGAAGGATCTTCAATATTCTCTGTTGTGATGAGAGAGAGCCAATATCCGCATAACAGTCAACCATTTGGTTAATATAACCGATCAACACCTGATGCTGTTGATCCATCAATGCGCTGCCAACAGAGTATTCTCTACTCCACACAATAGGCTTGACCTGCAGCTGATCCTGTCGAATCAGTTTTTCCAATATTTTTCTCAGCTCAGCTTTATCGATCGGCTTACCCAGAAACCCTGAACAGCCCGCTTGCTCAAACTCTTCCCTATGTTTTTGCATCACATTGGCAGTAAGGGCAACAATCGGGGTTTGATTATTCAGCTCCCTCAACGTTTGGGTTGCTTCAATCCCATCCATCACAGGCATCTGCATATCCATCAAAATAAGATCGAAAGAGCGTGACATCGCCAAATCAACCGCCTCTTTTCCATTCTCCACAATGGTAACGATGAGCCCCATACTTTCAAGAATCCTTCGCTCTAACATCTGTAGCTCTGGAGTATCTTCCGCAACAAGCACGTTGCCAAAGATCTTCTCATCCATCAAGGGTTCATCCAAGCCATCAGGATCGACGCTATCCACCGATTGCTCACTTTGCAGATAAGGCAGAATCAGTTTAAAAACGGAACCCACCCCCTCCTGACTGGAGACGATAATGGTACCTCCCATCAATTCAGCCAAATTGAGCGAGATATAGAGCCCAAGCCCACTCCCCCCAAATCGGCGCGAGATCGAGCCATCGGCCTGCTCAAAGCGCTGAAAGAGTCGCTCTTGCATCGCTGAAGTCATTCCAATACCGCTGTCCTTAACCTCAAATAGCAGATGATCTGCATCAACCAGAGTGGTTAATGTGATGCT